>CEVI01226260.1_pt1 | contig 12717 bp, 16 predicted proteins | sample 531471 | NCBI WGS metagenome assembly CEVI01 (sample SAMEA2623513, study PRJEB7988) | marine metagenome | isolation source: saline water (ENVO:00002010), including
CTCTATATCTACTAGTGTTTTGCGCATGAAAAAGGCCACTAAAAGTGACCGCATTACACAATATACACCTTCTAAGTTACTCTATATAAGAATAACGGGGTTTAGTTTTTAGTTAAAGTCGTAGGTGAAATCGTCTTTAAGTGCTTTATCTGCTTCTTCACGAAGCCATTTAAATGCCGCTGATGGCTCTGCTCCATTACTAATCCTCGCTTCGCAAGCACCAATAGCGGTTGATATCTGCCAGTCTTTAGGGCTATGCAGTTCCCCTTGAATAGCTTCGAATGTCGTTTGACACGGCTTTGTCGCCAATTCATAGTCCTGAAAAAAATATCATCTCTGAGAGGGCTGTTTCGTTAAACTTCGCTGATGGTAATTCGTTGTCGAATATTACATTACTTCCATCTGTGAAAATAATATCCACATGACCATCACCATGAAGAGATGCGCCCCATTCACTTCTAAATTGATGAGCCGAATAGTTACTCCATTTTTTTAAATCTTAAGCTTGCCTGTATTATCTTTTGAAATTGTGCTCATGTTTATTGTCCTCTAGGAGACTATCTGTTGATTGCTCTAACTGAGCAGTATTAAATAATGTTTCTAAGAGAGGATTTGCTCTTTGGGGTGGTAAGACAAAAAGGCTGTATTAGAACTAATTGCAGATGGATGTGCGTTTTATTTATAAATCTTCGAATAGAAAAATTGGCTTACCTCCTGAAAGAAGGCAAGCCAAGATTAATTAATTATTGCCAAATAAATGTAAGTATATATCCTCAGCGACTTCGTCAAATATATAGTCGTCTGCTCCTATCGTTGAAAGCCCTCCTGAAGAGATGACTGGCCGTGTAATAAAAGATTCAATCTGTTGTCCATCTTTTATTACTTCTACCTCAGCTTTTATCAAGGTTGCGTGAGCCATAGTTTCAACAACATACCTGCCAACAGCATTGCCTTTTTTGTATTCAATGATGTTTATATTCACTACAATATTAGATGATGTTGAGTAGCTCTCACCAAACTGCTCTTTTATGGCAATTAGCAGTTTGCTGTTAACTTCCTCATCATTATAGTCAGATGAATTAAGTATCTTGAAAGACACATCTGATTCTTTTGATTTAAATGTCGGAGAGTCTTTGAAAACGGGCAAAAAAGCAAATGTTCGAGCAACTCTAGAGGCAGGATAGTTTGCGTCATAGGTAAGATGCGTAACTGCATTAGGTTCTATTTTAAAACATTTATATGCAACAGGTGCAGTATCATCTTTTAAAGATAAATTAGTAAAAGTGACACTTATGCATTCATAAGGATTCGGGGTAGTAAGCCATACTAACTCGTCATCGTTAGCAATATTTCCGATTTCTTTGTTGTTACTGTAAACGGATGCCGTGGCGTTCATTCCAATGAGCGAGTGCGCTCGTTGCAGTTTTACTATGGCTTCACCGTCGGTAAGGGGTTTATTTAGGTCTGGCTTTGGTACTACTTGGGTAGATGTAGCCATACACCCAGATATAAATATAACAAAGATTGAAATTAAAATTAGTTTCATGTTTATTGCGTTCTCATTAAAGCAGGATAGGAGTGACACCATAGATGATATAATAGTAACCTTCAACAACATAATTGCAGAAAATTTCAAAGAGTATAATGGAGTGGGAAAGAGTGTTTAACATTAATGCTGGCTTTATTGAATATGATTCATTGAGCAAGCTTGCGATGTTACTTCTTATAACTAATGTTTTGTAGGAAAATACTAGGAGTGCGTTGTATGTGGTTATTTATTGGCAGTGAGATACTCCCCGCGACATACAATGTCGGCCACGGGGCTTTGGTTTGTTTGTATGAATTTTTAAATTACAAACCTGATTTAGGTTGCTAGTGAACCAAACATGCTTTTGGCTTTCTCTAGCCAGTCAGCTGAAACTGCTCTTCTAGTCGGCTTTATTGAAGTGCGTTTCTCTACCTCTATTTTAGCTAACGAATTTGCCAAAATAGCTTTTTCTGATTTTGCGACAGACTGTAAAACAGTGCCTTCTGATTCTGCAATGCATGAAGAACAGCCGAGCTGTTCTTTAGAAAGAACGTGATCGTGGAGTGACATTGTAAATGCGCCATGCTTTTTACACATAATCGTCGAAGGCGTTTGAGTATCAGTAGCCTTAAAATACGAATAATCAAACCTATCCCCGAACATTACCAGTAGCTCTTGAATTTTTTTTGCTGCCAGTGGGTTACCATCCAAATTAAAAGTATGTCCTTTATTAAGGAGGTTAGAGCACTTGGGGCAGCAGGACTTTTTCTTCTGCAATTGCTTTAGCTTAGCAGTTTTTTCTCCGCCATGAAAAGCGCAAGAGTACGTTATCGCAGGGTTCTCGTTGGAGTTATTACTGATTTCAGAAGTAACTTTAATTTGAGGGAATTGTTTTTGTAATTTCTCTAATATGTTCATATTTTTGCTTAATTTTTTAAGTTTTTGCCTTTATAGCACTAACTTCAAAATTGATATAAACATGCTTAAGCTAAAGGAGGGATGTAATTTTATCTCTCAACAGTGAAGTGCTGTCATCACTCTTTTGCCTGTACGGCGTGTCTAGTTCCAGCGCTTTTACAAGCGTCAAATCCTTTCTTAATATTAGAGGCATTAGGTCGAAGGTTTCACTATTTAGTATTTGCTGCCTCTCATTTGAATCGACCACTGAAAGTACAACTTGGTGTGATGTAGCGCCATTAGCGACGTCCGTCAATAAAGCCTTCAGTAATCTCAACTTATCAAGAGGCACGCCAGCTCTATATAGAATGTCATATTTTAAAACTAAAATATCCTCACAATCGTCAGTTCTTAATTCGAAAGTTTCAAGCGATGTTTGCTAATAATCAGGTGTGTTGTATTTTTCTTAAGCATTAGTGTAGCTAATCGTTGAGTTAACAGTGTAGTTAACCGTTCTAGCTATAGACATTAAGTTGCTATTACTTGCAATTCGTTGAAGGTTCGATGACTCTAGGTGTAGATGCTGTACTAGAAATGACTGACTATCTGTCTTCCCCGTTAATACTAACTCAACCACATGAAAGAGCTGCAAGCCACAATATAGCGAGCGTCTTCTTTACGCTTGATTAGAGAGATAGCAGTTAATGCGGTCAATCACAGCCATTTGTTGTGCTTGGGAAAAATTCTGCGCTTTTTTAATAAGGCCGTATAGGTGGAGGTCAGTGTCTTTAACTCTATCTAACTCAACTCGGCCTGACCGCTTTAAAAGGTCTGAGGCTATATTGATAGGGAAATCAACCTTTGAACCTTTATTTCTCTTATAGGTAGATACAAGTACGCGCCAGTCTGTGAGGGTTAGTCTAGGTAAACTAGCCTTCATTAGAAAATCATAGTTTGAGATAATTTCGTTAATGCTAGTAGACCAGACAACCTTGGGGTTGCCGCTGGAGCTAAGAACTTTCCGACTTGTTAACACGTCAACTGTTTTTTTTGAAAGTGATACGGATTTCTTTAATGACATAAAGGTTCATTTAAATGAATTTCAAGCGAAATCGACTGAACTTGTGCTTTATTAATCAATTTTTTAAATAAAGTAGACACAATCCATTAACACATAAGAAAAACTAATCCAAAGCCTAAGTAAATATCATAGATAATACGCCTCTGTTATTAAGGATAATGTGTAAAATAAGCCTCTATTTATTAGTGTAATTTTCAAACAAGGAACAATATGTATATTTTTGGTATTAAAACTACTTCAACATCAACAAGAGTTACAATTTCACGTCGAAGACGAAGGTTGAAAGCGAAAGCTCGTGCCGAAGGCAAGGAAAAAGAGGTTTCTTCCAAATAATGGGCTTAATTAAATATTTGACGGGTCGATAACAAAGAGAGTATAATTTTTGAAAATGGAGAGCTGGCAGAGTCCGGTTGAATGCACTGCACTTGAAATGCAGCAGCGCGAAAGCGCTCGGGGGTTCGAATCCCTCGCTCTCCGCCACTTCCTACAATATCAGTTCTAAGAAATTTCCAGCCTGCGGCTCTCTTTTCACAAAGTCAGCAAGATTTGTTTTCAAGTTTATGTCAGTTCTCAATTTGACAAGCTCGTGCGCCATAATAATATTGTCAGAGTGATTTTTGAAATATTCAGAAATCTTATCTTTACCTCTTATAGAGGTAGTTTTAATCAGTTCAGGCTCGCGTATTAATTGTCGTAGCGAGTATTTTTCAAGAAGAATTTTTGCATACCCGTCCGCAACACCTGGTACACCTGGGATGCTGTCAGAGACATCGCCTTTCAAAGTTAAAAACTCCGTAACTTTCTCGGGCGGAACGCCCATCTTCTTGATGACTTCCTGTCTATCGTAATAGATTTTACTGATCCTATCGTACTGGCGAACATTATCGGTTACTGAGACTAAAGTATCTTTATCTCGACTATGGATTAATGTTTGAACTCCAGCTTTATCCAACTTCTTGGCAATAGTGCCAATCACATCGTCAGTTTCAACACCTGGCTCACACAGACATGCAAAGCCCTGAGTTTGAAACATGTCATAGGCTAATTCATACTGCCGAATATACTCAGGGTCTTTTGGGGGTCTGCTAGACTTATAATCTGGATAAATATCGTGACGGAAATTTCTGTCGGGATGATCAAAAACAATGATTGTATGAGTGTTGTAATGCCCTATCTCCGCAGCTAACCTGAGGTCTTTGTGCACCATACCTAGGACGGCTCCTAGGCAATATACAGGCTCGCCTTTGTAGTAAGCATCGGGGTTTGTTGGGGTTCCATCTTTAGTAAATTGCTTATACGCCGCATAGAGATGCGAGCTAATATCAAAAATGTTTACGTACTTTCTCATAAAACAAAAATTTAGTTAGATTATTAATAGATAGGCACAAAGAGCGACTTATTAGAATGTTAATGATTTTTTTTGCATTTAATAGCGATATTTCAAAGGTTTTTTTATGCTTCTGTTGGTACTATCCTGCTCTGCACTTATTCATTTCATCGCTATTTCTTCGTATGCTGCGAAGCTGTCAGGCGGTTTGTTAGGGAAAATTGCCACATCTATTTCTGTAATGAATATACTACTGATAGCATCTCGCGCAGCAAGCGCATTGGCTATCCCAATGCTAAATAAGCATACAGAACTTTCGTTAGAACTGCCATTTGAGGAATCGGGACAAGTGATGAGGTATTACCTCCTTGCAGCTGCTGCTGGTGGTATTTCGGCACTGGTATTATTTGGAAATTTACGTTCTTATTTTGTTTTAGTGATTATGGATGGAGGAAGAAATCTTATCCACTCGCTAATCATAAACATTGGCTCGTTGTTTCGCCGCTCAAAACAGAGCGAAACTAACACGGCGAATAGTAAGGTGCATAAAAAGGTCTTTATTGCTAATATGGTTGGGAATGCAATCTGGGTGGCTGCTCCACTGTCAGCAATATTGGCTGGCGTGTTAGTGCCTGAATACAGAGGTACGGCCATTCACTTATCAGCGGTTGTGAATGGTGTAGCTACTATTATCTTATTTTCTTACTGTGATCCCTATTTCGCCAAAAGACTTGATGCAGCAAAAGAGACCGAAGAGTCTGCGCTTATGGCTGAAAAGGCATTTAATGACGCAGCGCTAAGCCATTTCCTTGGTATAGGGTTAGCACAAGTTTTATTGGTTCCTTGTGCGTACATTATCGCATTCTCAGCTGAGTGGCTTTAGAAGCTTACCACCTTGATGATAAATCTTAGAATTCTGTAAATTTTCCAAAATTATCGCTTGATATCCGTACTTGGTTAAATGCGAACCTCTAACCATGTAACCATTTTGCTCAGAAGGAGGAGAGCTGCTCTCTAAGTCTGCATTAACGTAATGAACTGCATGATTCGCAATATTTTGAAGTGGCTTATCATCGCCTGCCCCCTTAACGTACATATAACCGCAACAGACTCCGTTCCTCTTGCTGTCTTCAAATATTCTTCCGATAGTGTCATCGTCAGGATTTATTAGGCAGGACTGTTGGGGGTCGTATATTGTAAAGGTCGCGCCGTCTTTTTTAGATACTTTTACAATGCTTTTCAAATGTGAATAAATAAGCCATAGAAGCGATGAATTACTGCTCGTCGATGGCAAGCGTATTATTTGTTCGCTTTCTATGATTGGCGGGTTGGTGCAAAGCAATCTAAGTGAATTACTGTGGCGAGCAAGTTGCTTCACAGTTAATGTAAATGCTTTTGCTTCGGAGAATCGTTTACAGCCTTTAATCTGTTTTATCACTTCGCTTTCAAAATAGTCTTGCCGTTCCCCTTTAATCTCTAAGCAATTACAAATCAAAGATATTGCGCCTTGCAGGCCTAAGGACAAATATAATAATTCAGGCAAGATACCCACACCTGTTAACGTCAAAGCTTCACTAGAATGGGCTGGCTGGTAGCAATCATCTAAGCTGCTAGAGAGATCTATTACCCAATTAAAACCTGAACATGAGCTGTGGGGGTTGCTGAGTATTAAAGATGTTAGCCTGTGGAGGTCTAGAGTGTTAGACGCTTCACAAAGAACATTTCCTTTAGGTGATTGCGCTGAGTTTTGAACTGTGAACAAGATTGGCCTCATCAACTGCGGCTTGCCAACCTTCGTTCCATTGCTCCCAGTGAATATCATAACCATCTAGGTTGCGGTATGGGTTAGCGTGCCTGTTAAGTTTTTTTTCTGCACACAGTTTACCATTTTCAAAAGCTTCTTTTGGAGTCATTTGTGTGGCATGTTTTTTTATCATAGTAATATTCTAAATTAGAGTTGAGGAGATATATAAACTCAGATTAAGCAAAATAGTGAATCATTTGAGTAACGAAAGTGAAAGCAAAGTCCGAGAATTCTTTCAAAAAATCATTGTTGACGCACAGTTTTTGTTGACAATTTTAAAATCATCATAGAAAATGAAGATCTAGTCCCGTTAGCTCAGTTGGTTAGAGCAGTCGCCTCATAAGCGATTGGTCGCTGGTTCAAATCCAGGCACGGGACACCATTTTCAAAAATGCGGACATCGTATAATGGCATTACCTCAGCCTTCCAAGCTGATGACGCGGGTTCGATTCCCGCTGTCCGCTCCAAATGTGAAAAGCCCATCAATGATGGGCTTTAGTTTAATTTACTAGAAATTCATATCCAATCATTACTGCCAAAAGCCTCAGCTTTTTATCAGTGACAACTTCATTGAAGTTCTTGAGAATTTCGATGTATTGTTTGAAAACACTACTTTGAGATAGTTCTTCAGAAATTTCAAAGTCAAATTCTGTTGAAGTCCCTAGTAGTATTTCCAAAAGTTGCCCTGGTCTGGCGTTCCATTCATCTAACTTTAGTTTATTGGCTCGATAGTAAGGTTCAAACACATTGGTTAACTGTTCAAGTTGCTCAAACGAAGCCTCCCCGTTGATATCAAACCCGTTACCAGTCCATTTAACACTAGTGCCATCTATCAGCTCTAGTGGAACATTGATGAACTCTTGCAACACTGTAGAGCCTTTCAGCGTGTCACCGAATCGCCAATCTGATAAATATTGCTGAACTGGGTTGTTGGCAAGTTTATCTAATTGAAAAGCGGTGAATGTTGATAAGGTAAGTGAGCGAACAATGTCACGCTTATTATCTACAAAACGCAAGTTGTTAAGCTTAACTGCGTCGCCGCAAAGCAAACTATAAGTGAGCTGGTTTTGCCCATCCATAGCGACTTTAAGGTCAACAATTTTTGGGCGTGCACACGGTTGATACTTTTCGTCAAAAAACTTTAGCTCCTTATTAAAAGGAATGTTTCTTAGCGAAAGCATTCTAAACACTTGCTCCAAAGGAATGCATAAACCAAATTCCTTGATTGCACTTTTGTGCGAACTAAGAGCTTCGTTTAACTTTGCAATTGGTAGTGATGTGTGTACGCAGGAGATGGAACTCCCGTCAGTGTTTATGAAAAACATTAACTTCTCCGTGAATTAGTCCTCATAGAGAAGTAGAGACGGGAGTGGGGAGCGCTAAGCCGCCTTGAGCTTGGTGAAAATGTTTGTTTTACCCAAAACAATAGTTTGACCGGATAGTTCGGGTGCATAAAAGAGGATATCTTCTAGAGCTGCCTCGACATGGGTGCGAAGCGATCTAGCTCCAGTTCCATCTTTAATGGCTTCATCAGCAATTTTGTCAAGCTCTTGGGTAGGAGTCTCAAGTGTCACATCATTGTAAGACAATAGTGTCTGAAACTGTTTGATGATGCTGTTCTTTGGCTCGGTCAGAATAGTTCTTAAGTTCTCCCTGGATAATTCAGAAATTCCTGCTCTTACAGGGAGTCTGCCGACGAACTCTGGTGTTAAGCCGAACTTAATTAAGTCCTCTGGTGTAGCTTGATCTAAAGAGGCGTACTTATTATCCTTGTCCTCTTTGAGCACTGCCCCAAACCCGATACCGCCGCCTTTACTTTTTAGGCGCTCTGATATGATATTTGATAACCCCTCAAACGCACCTGAGCATATAAATAAAATATCACGCGTGTTGACTGTCGTTGTAGGGGCGTTGGGGTGCTTACGCTTTCCGTTGGCTACATGAACTTCAGTTCCTTCTATCATCTTGAGAAGAGCGTTTTGCACATCTTCTCCTGAAACATCTCTGGTAATTGACGGGTTTTCACTCTTTCGCCCAATTTTATCAATTTCATCGATAAACACGATACCTCTTTCTGCTTCATCGATATCGTTACCAGCTTTCTCTAGAAGGCGTTGGATAATCTGGTCTGTATCCGATCCGACATACCCTGCGGCAGTAAATTCATTTGCGTCCGTTATTACGAAAGGAATTCCGAGTAGTCGGGCAACCGACTCCGCGATTTCGGTTTTACCGCAACCAGTTGGTCCATACAAAAGAATGTTAGATTTCTTTACTTCAACGTCTCCATCTTGACGGTGTGTAAGGCGGAGGTGATGATTGTATACCGCATTAGCTACGACATACTTTGCTCTGTCTTGGCTGACAATATCTTCATTAAGGCCAGCCAGAATTTCGCGAGGCGTCATCAAGGGAGTGTTTAGTTGAGACGATGGTGTCACATCCGATAAAAGCTCTTCTTTAGTGTCATAAAGTAGATCTATACAACCATCGCATATCATGATTGGTTTTATCTCGATGAGTTTGCGTACCTCATTTTCGTTCTTGCCGCATGTACCGCATAACGCTAAATTCTTAGGCATTGTATACTTCCAAATAAAATTTGAGTTTCTTTATAATTAAAACCAAAACAAAATCAACACTAGTAGGTTAGCTCGAACTTTTCAAAGTCACACAGGATACGAGTAAAAGATTCTGTTTCATTTTTGTATATCGCAGCAGGATACCATTTACCATTTCCGAGTTTAGACTTTGTAACACCGACGAGTTGATATCTCGTGTTTTTAGGGATGTACAGTAAACTTCCATTATGGGATACAGCCTCATTAAATTGAACTTTAAGTTCGCTCCACACTTCATTAGAAATGCTTTCATATTTTTCATGAGGATCGCTAAGTTGGCTTAGGAATTCTTGTAGTGCTTTTTCGAACCATATTGATGGTTGCTGCTCGTCTTCCCCTACTCTGCCATTAGTAAAGGCTGGAGCGCCGATAGCGCCCCATTTTTTGAAAACCTGTAATGCTTTTGAAAATGTCATACTGCAAATGGATATTTAATAGCTGGATGATGATTGTACTCAGATAACTCAAAATCATCAACGGTAACCCACGTTTCCAAATCTTCAAGACTCTTTATATTAGGGTTAATGTGTAACTTAGGGAGTTTATATGGTTTGCGCTTGAGTTGTTCGTACACTCCAGGTAGTTGGTTTTCATAAATATGAATGTTGATCATTTTATGTGTAGCTTGGACAGGAGTATTTCCTGTAATTTGAGCCATTAAACGGCCAAGCACGGCCACTTGTACTGCGTTGAATACTAGTCCCAGAGGGGCATCAACGCTCCTCTGCACTGAAGTTAAATAGAGATTTCTGTTTAGCAGTGAGAAAATATGTTCATACATGCAGGGACGTAAGCACCCTTTGTCAAAGTAACCAGGATTATAAAAGGTGACAATTTCTCCTCTGTCATCCTTTCCCTTCTTCAAGTCGGTATAGACCTTCTGCCATAAATCTATGGTATTACCGTCGCTGGCAGGCCAGTTCCTAGCGACATCACCGTAGACAAACCCCATATCGTCTTTTCCTTTTCTGTTGGGGTTTTTAAGCCAGTATGGGTTTTCATTGGCGTTGGCGAACCATGTGGGGGTGCCAAGTTCCGCAAACTTGGCGGCATTATTTATGCCTCGAATGTAACCTAAAAGCTCTGCGATAGCACTTTTATAAAACGCCTTCCTTGTGGTTACAAGAGGGAGTGTGTCGCCGGAGATATCATACTTAAACTCTTCTCCAATAACGGTTAGACAGCGGATTCCTGTTCTTTCGTTTTCAACCCACTGCCCCTCGTCGACAATCCGTTGTAACAAATTTAAATATTGTTTCATAGTAACTCCCTTTAAAAGACTTACGATAATGTAAGCCCTTAGGGCGGAAGTTACGCGATATTGATGAAACCTGACGATGCCATTTTTAAGAGCACTGCGGTAGGAAGTATTTGAAATCGCCCAGTTGTAAGTTTAATAATGCTATGGGACTTGTTCATGTGTTCAATTTTACCGTGTTTTAGTAGTTCAGTATTCTGTACTCTAAAGACCGCGCCATTTTTTTTAGTGGTAAGACGCTTGAGGTTCGTGTCGCTTTTATTTGGCGCTTTGAATCTTATGAGATTGTCAAGCAACAGGTTGTTGAAGTAACCCGTTTCAAGGCGTAAATTCAATCGCTTTGAAAAATTACTAATCGTTGTGATTTTATCGTCCTGATATGACACAATTCCTATAGTCGCCCACCTGCGATTATTGTTTACTTGTATTGATAACCCGAGCATAGGCATGTTTATGATTCACTAGGATCTGTGAGCAAGTCGATAGGTTTAGTGCAAAAAGGTAGATGATTCTCCATAAAATCTTTAACCTCAGGCATATCTCTTTGATGGATTTCTAGTTTATTCTTGATATTGATTTCTGCTTGTAAATAATCGAGATTATTGAGGCTTAATTCACGTCGAGTTTTTAAATACGCAGCAATATCGTCAGCGGCTTTAACTACTTTCTTTATGTCTGGATCGATGTTGTCGTGAATAGCGATGTTTTCAAAAAATGGGCTAAGGTAATTTGGTAGGCCGCCATAAACCATATTGGTTTCGACTGTTTTTTCCATCTTTTTGATCAAAGCTGTAAGTTCAGGATTGGCGTACTTTACTGGTGATGGTATGTCCCCAACGCCACCAGACTCACTTATTTCGTGATAAAGCGCTGTTACAGCACATTTATTTGGGCAATAGTTGCGCTTGTATTTAGCGACACCAATACAGGCAACAAAATGGGAGATGACTGACACTTCAAAGGAATGCTGCGCATCGTTCTCTTCTTTTATACTATCCATTAGATGCCAACGACTAACATTTCTAAGCCGTAAAACCCATGCGACGAACGAATATAATTTGAACTGCTTCATTAGTCCTCCAATAAAAATCATGAGGAGAAATGATATCATCAATAATTTTCTGTTTCGCTAAATTTCTGCAATGACTTTGGAAAAAGTTATTTGTAGGAAGTGTGCAGTGCAGATCATAAGCCCTGGACACTTAGACTCTCTATTTCCTGCAATATTAAGCACACTAGGTCTTTTATCAAGTATTAGGCGGAAAATTTTGTCAGGCTCTGTTTCGAAGGGGTTAAAAAGATGAAACTCTTTACTATGCTGATTGCAAGCTTTGATGGTCTGCACTGTACCTCCAGAATGCGCTAACGGGGATAGGATGAGTGTAAAGTCACTATCTTGTACATTTGCTATCGTTCGTGGAATATAGCTCTTACTTGAGTCTTCGCTCACACCAAAACGGTGTCCAAGATCGGGTCTATTTCCGCGCTCTGTGCGGTAACCTTTTGGGGCTAACCCGCCTGTCGGAATTCCTACACGTTCAGCTGCGACTAGTCCCCCTATGTCAGCGCCGAACTGTAATCCACTTATGACTTTATCGAGCATAGTTATTCAACCTTACTGGTCTTATTGTCACACTAACGTTTTGGGGGTTTAGATCTGAAAGGCCACCAGCGCCATGAATCCGATATTTAGCTTTTCTGTAGTAATCAATGTTAAAGGCGTGACCGTGATTCGTCGTGTGAATGTTATAAGGGTTTGCATCGAAAATCATAACGTCATTATCCAGAGCGATAATAACGTCTTCATAAACATCGGGATTTGCTCGCCTCCCTTGCTCAAAAAGTCTCACAACCTTGCTTTCGCCATCGTGCATAACAATTCTTACTGGGGTGAACTGTCTTGGAATACCCCAAATATCAACCTTGCCGCCGCGCACAGTGATTTCAACGGCACGATTTAATTGCTGAGCAGTATAACTTTTCGGTTGTTGAGTTTGTGGATTGATGCTTGGGTTTGTTGATACACAGCCAGTTAGTAACATTGCGATCAATATTAGAACTACTTTCACATGATTTCCCTAGTTAACTTTCTCATTCACATATTAAGGTTATAGTTATCACTTTCAAATTTAAATTTGATTTTTAATTTTAACGTGGTAATCTCATCGCTCAATCATTTGCGTCCGTAGCTCAGTTGGATA
>CEVI01015319.1_pt1 | contig 12673 bp, 9 predicted proteins | sample 531471 | NCBI WGS metagenome assembly CEVI01 (sample SAMEA2623513, study PRJEB7988) | marine metagenome | isolation source: saline water (ENVO:00002010), including
AAACTCCGGCACCGGTTGCCCCGGTAACTGCATTTACATGCCACTCGCCTTCAACTTTCTTTGCTTTTGCCAGTGGAAGAATCGCAAGGCTTATCGCCGTTGCAAAACACCCCGGGTTTGCGATAAAATTCGCTTTTTTGATCGCATCTTTTTTAAATTCAGGTAAACCGTAAACAAAATCATGGTTACCATCCATTCTATAATCAGTACTCAGATCTACAATTTTTGTGTTCGCTGAAAATGTATTTTCTGCTAAAAACTTTATCGAATTCCCATGCCCAAGACATAAAAACACTACATCTACTTCTGTATTGATTTCTCCTGAAAATAATAGATCGATTTCTCCAATTAAATCCTGGTGCACTCCTGCAACCGGTGTTCCCGGTCTTGAAGTACTAAATACAAAATCGAGTTCAACATCTGGATGATAGGTTAAAATTCTAACCAGTTCCCCTGCCGTATATCCTGCTCCGCCGATTATTCCTGCTTTGATCATGATATCCTTAATATTTAGTTATTTTCTACCGACTGGTATATCTTACCGGCATTGGATAGAATTTTAATAAATCCTTTAGCATCATTTGCGGTCCAAGCTTTATTTTCTTCTCCATAATTTCCAAAATTGCTATTCATCAGATCGTAAGCTGAAGAAATTCCGTCTAAAACAAATCGGTACGGATGTAGGCTAACAAACACTTTACCGGTTACCCTTTCCTGAGAACTTTGCAATAAAGCTTCAAAATCACGCATTACAGGATCTAAATACTGACCTTCATGTAAATGTGTCCCATACCAGTTCGCTACATAATCTTTATGTTGTAACTGCCATTTACTAAGCGTATGTTTTTCTAACAAATGATGTGATTTTATAATAATGCTTGCAGCAGCAGCTTCAAAACCTACCCTACCTTTAATCCCGATGATGGTATCTCCAACGTGGATATCCCGACCAATCGCATATTTTTTAGCGATTTCTTCAAGAATCTGGATATTATTTTCAGGAGAATTCTCTTTATCATTAATAGCGGTAAGCTCTCCTTTGGTAAAACTTAAGCTAATTTTACCTATCTCTTTTTCTGAAAGTTGGGATGGAAATGCCGATTCTGGTAATGGCTCGTTAGAAGTTAAAGTTTCGGCTCCTCCTACACTGGTGCCCCAAAGTCCTTTATTCACTGAATATTTAGATTTCTCCCAGTTCATTTCTACTCCGTTTTCCTTTAGGTAATCAATTTCTTCCTGTCGGCTTAACTGTTTATCACGAATCGGAGTAATAATTTCAATTTCAGGAGCAATAATCTGGAAGATCATATCGAATCTAACCTGGTCGTTACCTGCACCGGTACTACCATGAGCGATATATTTTGCACCAATTTCTTTGGCGTAATTTATAATCTCAATAGCCTGTACGATACGTTCTGCACTTACAGAAAGCGGATAGGTGTTATTTTTTAAAACATTACCAAAAATAAGATACTTCACTACCTTAGTATAAAATGAAGAAACCGCATCGATATTTTTATAGGTGGTTGCTCCTATTTTCTTGGCATTGTCTCCTATTTTTTGAACTTCTTCTTTAGAGAATCCTCCGGTATTCACGCTTACTGCATGCACTTCGAAACCTTCATTAGACAATGATTTTGCACAATATGAAGTATCTAATCCGCCGCTGTAGGCAATAACTACTTTTTTCATTTTTATTGGTAAGTTTTAATCTAGGTTATTTTTTTCCTTTTTATAGAAAAGGCTTTGTTTTATATTTTTTAATCGGGTAAAAGTTTTGTCATTCAGCTCATGCTTTTTTCTATCCTTTTTCTTTTTTTCAGGATCGTAAAGCATTCCTGTACACAAACACATTTTACGTTCTGTACGGGTTAGAATATCGTAGTTTTTACAGGTTTGGCAACCTTTCCAAAAAGCTTCATCATCGGTAAGTTCAGAAAAAGTAACGGGCTGGTAACCTAGCTCGTAATTTATTTTCATTACGGCTAAGCCTGTAGTAATCCCAAAAATCTTTGCGTCTGGATATCTTTTTCTGGAATAATCGAAAACTGCTTTTTTAATATCTTTTGCCAGCCCCTGATTTCTGTAATCGGGATGTACAATTAATCCTGAATTGGCCACATATTTTTCATGACTCCAGGTTTCGATATAACAAAAACCGGCAAATTTATCACCATCCAGCGCTATAATGGCATTACCGTTCTCCATTTTGGTAATTACGTATTCTGGTGTACGGCGCGCTATACCCGTACCACGAATTTTGGCAGATTCTTCTATAGTTGTACAAATAACCTCAGCAAATTTTGCATGAGATTTATTAGCAATGACAATCTTCATTTGCTAAACGATTATTAGGATTGAAAAAAATAAATTGAAAGTTCTAACCGAAAGGGGAACCGGACTCACCTAAGTTCCATAAAATTAAACACGCACTTACGTGCGGGGGTTACGACGGCGGCGTACGGGAACAAGTACAACAGCAGGAGTTGATGGCCTGTTAAAAAGAGCGATCCAATCCTGTAAACCTTGTATAAGGCTTTCTAATATTTGTTGTATGTTCAGTGATTTTTTCAAAATAAAAGTTTCAAATAATATTAATAAGAAGATTATATAAGCATTACCTTATGCAGCGCACAGGGTATCGATTATTAGTTAATATTATTTGACTTTGTGTATTCACAATGTAAATATAGATTTTATAAACGGATTTACAAAGACTTTTTTGATCAAATAATGAATTGAAATAAATCTGGCGTATCATTAAGGTATCTACCATAAAAATTGCGCTCTTTCATCCTGTTTATCAGGGGCTCAAAGTCAGATTTATCTTTAAGTTCTATCCCTACCACTGCAGGACCGTTTTCCCTTTCGTGCTTTTTGGAATATTCAAAATGGGTAATATCGTCTGTAGGGCCTAATACTTTATCCAAAAATTCCCGCAAAGCACCGGCACGTTGTGGAAATGTAACTACAAAATAATGTTTTAAACCAGCATATAGTAGTGCCCGTTCTTTGATTTCTGCAGTACGGGTAATATCGTTATTACTCCCGCTTACAATACAAACTACATTTTTGCCCTTTATTTCCTCAGCAAAAAAATCTAAAACCGAAATAGACATAGCCCCGGCAGGTTCTACCACAATAGCGTCCTGATTGTAAAGATCCAGAATAGTCTGGCAAATTTTACCTTCAGGAATCGTGACCATTTGATCTAAATTTTGTTTACAAATTTCAAAATTCCGACTGCCTACTTTTTGTACTGCTGCTCCATCTACAAAACGTTCGATCTGCTCTAGCTCTACCAGCTTTCCTTCTTTGAGGGAAGCCGACATTGATGGAGCTCCTTTCGGCTCTACACCAATAATCTTTGTTTTTGGAGATAATTCTTTAAAAACCGAAGAAACTCCGGCCAATAATCCTCCGCCTCCAAGAGGTGCAAATACATAATCTATAGGTTCCCTGGCTTGCTCTAAAATCTCTAGACCAATAGTTGCCTGGCCTTCAATCACCTTTTCATCATCAAAAGGATGGATAAAAACAAGATCCTCCTCACCTGCCCTAATCATGGCGCTTTTAAAGGAATCATCAAAAGTATCCCCTTCTAAAGCAACTTCTACCCATTCACCCCCAAACATTTTAGTTTGCGCTACTTTTTGACTGGGTGTGGTGCTTGGCATATAAATCACCCCTTTGGCTTTTAGTTTGTTGCAGGCAAAAGCCACCCCTTGCGCATGGTTACCCGCACTGGCACAAATCACCCCTTTCTCTAGCTGGTCTTTGGGCAAACTGGAAATCTTATTGTACGCTCCACGAATTTTATAAGAACGTACTTGTTGTAAATCTTCCCTTTTAAGCATAATATTTGCTCCAAATCGATTGCTGTACGTAAACGATTCAGCTAAAGGCGTGTATACAACAACTTTAGATATTCTTTCAGAGGCCTGTTTAACAGCTTCTATACTCGGTTTATATATTTGTGCCAATGCAGTATCCATCAATTATTCATGTATTCTTTTCATTGCAGTCATGGCTTTTCTAAGCTTTGCTCCTACTATTTCTACAGGATGCTGTCTTAGTGCGTCATTTACAGCAATCAATTCAAGATTATCAACTCCGGTTTCCTCAGTTCCATAAGCATGACCTATAAAATCTTTATCCAAGCCATTCACGTAATCTTTGATAAGTGGCTTACAAGAATGATCAAAAAGGTAGCAACCATATTCTGCCGTATCCGAAATAATTCTGTTCATTTCAAATAATTTCTTTCTGGCAATGGTATTGGCGATAAGTGGAGTTTCGTGCAATGATTCATAATACGCAGATTCTGCAATAATACCTGCTTCTACCATGGTTTCAAAGGCCAGTTCTACACCAGATTTTACCATAGCAACCATTAGCACACCTTTATCGAAATATTCCTGTTCTGAAATTTCTTCTTCTGAAGCTTCGGTTTTTTCAAAAGCAGTTTCTCCGGTAGCGGCTCTCCACTCTAATAATTCTTTATCGTCATTCGACCAGTCTCTCATCATTCTGGAGCTAAACTCCCCAGAAATAATATCGTCCATATGTTTCTGGAAAAGCGGACGCATAATCTCTTTTAATTCTTCTGAAATTTCAAAAGCTTTGATCTTTGCAGGATTAGAAAGACGATCCATCATATTAGTGATACCACCGTGCTTAAGTGCTTCAGTAATCGTTTCCCATCCATACTGAATAAGCTTGGCCGCATAATCAGGTGAAACACCATCAGCCACCATTTTATCAAAGCTTAAGATCGATCCTGTTTGAAGCAATCCACAAAGAATGGTTTGTTCTCCCATTAAATCAGATTTAACTTCAGCTACAAAAGAAGATTGAAGTACTCCCGCTTTATGACCACCGGTACCATAAGCATAAGCTTTAGCCCACTCCAGGCCAATACCTAAATGATCATTTTCTGGATGCACAGCAATTAGTGTTGGTACACCAAAACCTCTTTTATATTCCTCTCTTACCTCACTACCGGGACACTTAGGAGCTACCATAATTACAGTAATATCCTCTCTAATTTGCATTCCTTCTTCAACAATATTAAAACCATGAGAATACGAAAGCACCCCGTCTTTTTTAATATGTGGCATAATAGCTTTAATTACGCCGGTATGTTGCTTATCTGGAGTAAGATTAATCACCAAATCTGCTGATGGAATTAACTCTTCGTAAGTACCAACTGTAAAATTGTTTTCAGTTGCATTTTTGTAAGACTGCCTTTTTTCTTTAATCGCTCCATCGCGTAGCGCGTAAGAAATATCAAGACCGCTATCTCTCATGTTTAATCCCTGATTAAGACCTTGAGATCCACATCCTACAATAACTATTTTTTTATCTTTTAATGCAGCCACTCCATCACTAAACTCATCTAGCTCCATGAACCTGCAAGTCCCCAGTTGGGCTAATTTTTCTCGTAAAGAAAGGCTGTTAAAATAGTTTGTCATGATATTGAATTTGTTGTATTAAATTTTTCTAAGATTCCTGTTATTGGCATTTCATTTTTGGTTACCGCAATGGTGCCCGAACGTACAAACTGCATTAAACCGTAAGGTTTTAAAGTTTCGTAAAGTTCATCTACCTCACTGCGTTTACCGGTTTTTTCAATCACAAAGAATTTTGGGGTAACGGTAACTATACGCGCATTGGTTGCCTTAATAAAAGCCTGCACATTTAAATCGTCCAAGAATTCTGAAGATTTGATTTTGTATAAAGCTGTTTCCTGATAGATCATTTCTTCTGCGGTATGATAAAAAGCTTTAATCACTTCAATTTGCTTTTCGATCTGTCCTACAATTTTCTTGATCTGCTCTTCAGTAACTTCAACTACAATTATAAACCGCATTACCTCCGGCACCTCACTTGGCGAAGCGGTAATACTTTCTATATTAATATGTCTCTTTAGGAAGATGGCCGCAATTCGGCTTAACAGTCCTAAATTATTTTCAGTATATATCGAAACTGTGAAATTTTTCTTTTCCATTACTCTAAAATTATATCTGAAACTGATGCCCCTGTTGGTACCATAGGGAAAACATTTTCTTCCTGTTCTACCTTCACTTCAAGGAAATATGGGCCATCGTGATCAATCATTGTTTTTACGGCATCCTTAAGTTGCGAACGATCTGTAACCCGGTTTGCTTCTATATGGTATCCTTTGGCTATGGTAACAAAATCTGGGTTTGTCATTTCTGTAGAAGCATATCTTCTATCAAAGAATAATTGTTGCCATTGTCGTACCATTCCTAAAAATCCATTATTTAAAACCACGATTTTAACCGGAACTTTAGTTTGAAAAATGGTACCTAATTCCTGAATGGTCATTTGATACCCACCATCACCAATAATAGCTACGACTTCGCGCTTAGGACTTCCCATCTTTGCTCCAATAGCGGCTGGCAATGCAAACCCCATAGTTCCTAAACCACCACTGGTTACGTTACTTCTGGTTTGCGTAAAATCTGAATATCTACAGGCTGCCATTTGATGCTGACCAACATCTGAAACGATAACCGCATTGCCTTTAGTATTTATATTGATTTCCTGAATAACCTCAGCCATTCCTAAATCTGGCTTATTAACATCCAGATTTCCGCTGATTACTTTCTCATATTCAGTTTTATATAATTCTTTAAACCTGTTATGCCATTCTTTATGAGATTTGGGCTGTACAAGTTCCATTAATATTTTAAGCGTTTCCTTTACGTTTCCTAAAACTGGAAAATCGGCATAAACATTCTTATTGATCTCTGCAGGATCAATTTCTAAATGCACCACTTTAGCCTGCTTTGCATAATGATCTAAATTACCGGTCACACGATCATCAAAACGCATCCCTATGGCGATTAAAACATCACATTCGTTGGTAAGGACATTTGGTCCGTAATTACCGTGCATACCTACCATACCAACATTTAAAGGATGTTTTGTAGGCAAAGCCGAAAGGCCTAAGATCGTCCATGCTGCAGGAATACCGGTTTTCTCTACAAATTCTTTAAATAGCTCCTCTGCACCACCAAGGATTACCCCCTGACCAAAAACGATCATTGGTTTTTTAGCTGAATTAATTGCCTCGGCTGCTTTTTCAACCTGAAGCAAATTCACCTCTGGGTTGGGTTTATAACTGCGAATTCCGCTACATTTTTTATAATTGAACTCCAGGGAAGCAAATTGCGCATCTTTAGTAATATCTACTAAAACAGGGCCAGGACGTCCCGATTTTGCAATATAAAATGCTTTCGCGATCACCTCAGGAATTTCTTCGGCTTTGGTTACCTGATAGTTCCATTTTGTAATAGGGGTAGAAATCCCTACAATATCGGTTTCCTGAAAAGCATCACTACCTAACAAATGAGAACCTACCTGCCCCGTAATACACACTAAGGGTGTAGAATCTATTTGAGCATCTGCAATTCCTGTAACTAAATTAGTCGCACCAGGACCAGAGGTTGCTACCGCAACTCCTACTTTACCACTTACGCGGGCATAGCCTTGTGCAGCGTGAGTAGCTCCCTGCTCATGTCTGGTAAGGACGTGGTGAATTTTATCCTGGTATTTGTATAATTCATCATACACCGGCATAATAGCCCCACCCGGGTAACCATAAATCGTTTCTACGCCTTCCTCTAACAAACACTTAATTACTGCTTCTGCTCCAGAAACAGTCATTGAAGTATCTGCCGATGTCTTTTCGAAACTAGCTGTTTTTACTTCCATAATTCACCATTTTAAAACTCATCGGTCACACATCCTTTAGATGCCGATGAAACTGTTCGCGCATATTTATATAAAACACCTTTACTGAATTTTAAAGCAGGTGCTTTCCAGTTTTTTCTTCTTTCTTCAATCTCCGCATCAGTAAGATCTACATGTATAGAATCGTCTTCTGCACTAATGGTAATTTTATCACCATCTTTTAATAAAGCGATCATTCCGCCTTCCTGGGCTTCAGGAGTAATATGCCCCACTACAAAACCATGCGTCCCTCCAGAAAATCTCCCATCTGTAATTAGAGCTACCTCTTTACCTAATTTTGCCCCCATAATTGCTGAAGTAGGCTTAAGCATTTCTGGCATTCCAGGACCTCCTTTTGGCCCTTCGTAACGAATTACCACGACATCACCTTTCCTCACTTTTCCTTGAGAGATACCATCGTTAGCCTCATATTCACTTTCAAAAACCTTTGCAGTTCCTGTAAAGCTCAAGCCTTCTTTTCCGGTAATTTTTGCAACAGAACCTTCTTCTGCTAAATTGCCGTGAAGAATCCTGATGTGCCCTGTTTTTTTAATTGGTTGATCAATTGGATAAATAACATCCTGGCCTTCTTCTAAATCTGGAACATCAGCTAGGTTTTCTGCCAAGGTTTTTCCGGTAATGGTCATACAGTCACCATGAAGCAGACCATGTTTCAACATGAATTTCTGAACGGCAGGAATTCCACCAATTCTATGAATATCTTCCATAGCATATTTACCGCTTGGCTTTAGATTGGCCAGGAACGGTGTACTATCTACAATTTTTCCAAACTCTTCTATACCCAATTCGATTTCTGCTGAACGGGCAATCGCCAAAAAGTGTAGTACTGCATTGGTAGAACCACCAAGAAGCGTAAGTAACCTTATCGCATTCTCCAGCGATTTTTTGGTTACAATATCTCTTGGTTTTAAATCTTTTTCTATAAGCAGTTTCATCACCTCACCGGCTTTTACACTTTCTGCTTTTTTCTCTTCGCCTACGGCGGGATTAGAGCTATTATACGGTAAAGACATTCCCAGCGTCTCTATAGCTGAAGCCATTGTATTTGCAGTATACATACCTCCACAGGCTCCCGCACCAGGACAGGCTTTCTCGATCACATTGTCATATTCGTCCTGATCGATATCGCCACTTACTTTAGCTCCCCAGGCCTCAAAAGCCGAAACTACATCCAGTTTTTTTCCATTATGACAACCTGAAGCGATTGTACCGCCATACACTAAAACTGAAGGTCTGTTTAAACGCAGCATCGCCATTAATGCACCTGGCATATTTTTATCACAACCTACCACAGTTACCAAACCGTCATAAGACATGGCATTTACAACAGTTTCCATAGAATCTGCTATAATATCACGTGAAGGAAGGGAAAAACGCATCCCTGGAGTTCCCATAGAAATACCGTCACTTACCCCGATAGTATTGAAAATTAATCCCACAAGATCTGCAGAAAGCGTTCCTTCTTTTACCAGTTTTGCAAGATCGTTTAGATGCATGTTGCAAGGGTTACCCTCGTATCCTGTACTTGCAATTCCAACAAATGGTTTTTTAAAATCTTCTTTAGTTAAGCCAATGGCGTGAAGCATGGCCTGTGATCCCGGTTGAGAATCACTCTGAGTTAAAATACTACTATACTTGTTATTCATTACTAATTTTTCTCTTCTCGTTAGATAAAATTACCGCCTTCAAAATGCCTCTGTTTTTTAGCTAAGATTCCTTAATTGTTTTCAACGACATATTTAAGAGTGCAAAACATTGATTTACAGAAAATTAAACTCTTCTTTTTTACGACTGCTGAAACTATCAAAAAACATTTAATTTTTTACTGATTTAACATTAACCTCATTATTATCCTTAAAATACCTTCATTTTTAAAAGGAATACGGCAGCTTTTCAAAGATCCTTATTTCCTGAATTTAGCTACAAGGCATAAAAAAAGCCATCCCTAAAGATGGCTTATACGTTATATATCATACATATCCTCTCTAGGGCCAGGTTTTCCAAATGAAAATGACCTTAATAATTGAAGAGATAATGTATTGTTTTCCTAAATTCATAAGTAAACGACTTCCCTTAGGGCAAACCTATGAGACATTTATTAGAACCTTATTTATATTCGAGATTTTAATCTCGATTATCACGTAAACTTAATAATAATTTTCTGATTACATAAAATTTAGGTTATTTTTTTAGCTTTATAGAATATAAATCTTTTCTGCGATCTTTTAAATTTCGTACACTCCCAAAATTATGCAACTCTTTCAGTAAGTCCAGATCTACATCAGCGAGTAGCGTACTTTCAGTATTTGGTGTAGCTTCTGCTTTTACTCCATTAACAGGAAAAGCAAAATCAGACGGAGTGAGCACGGCACTTTGCGAATACTGAATATCCATATTATTTACTTTTGGCAGATTTCCTACTGATCCCGCAATGGCCACATAGCACTCATTTTCTACCGCCCTGGATTGTGCACAAATCCGCACTCTGGAATACCCATTTTGCGTATCGGTCATAAAAGGCACAAACAAGATGTTCATTCCTTCTTCTGCTAATAACCTTGGAAGCTCTGGAAATTCCACATCATAGCAAATTAAAACACCTATTTTACCACAATCAGTATCAAAGGTTTGCAACTTCGTACCGCCTTTCATGCCCCATGCAGATTCTTCAGCAGGAGTTATATGTAATTTTTCGTACCGCTCATAACTTCCATCACGACGACATAAAAAACCTACATTATACATATGCTCTCCAATCACCTGTGGCATACTTCCGGTGATGATGTTAATATTATAATTAATGGCGAAATCGATAAACGTTTCCAATAATTTATCGGTATAGGTGGAAAGCCCTCTAATGGCTTCAGCTTCATTTAAATGATTAAACTCTGCCATAAGCGGAGCATTGAACAGTTCAGGAAAAAGAATAAAATCACTTTGATAATCACTAACCGCATCTACAAAAAACTCGATTTGCGATACCAAAGCATCAAAATTCTTAAATAAACGCATCTGCCATTGCACCAAACCTAAGCGTACAACGGTTTTAGTACTTTCTATTAATTTTTGAGGTTTGGTATAATAAATATTGTTCCATTCCATCAAAACTGCGTATTCTTTACTTTCATGATCGCCAGAAAGGTATCCTTTAATTACCTTTTTAACGTGGAAATCATTAGAAAGCTGAAATGATAGCACAGGATCATGAATTTCCTGCAACTTAACTTTATCGATATACTTTTTAGGAGTAAGTTCATTTGCATATTTGGCAAAATTGGGGATTCTACCGCCAAATATTATAGATTTCAAATTTAGCTGTTCACATAATTCTTTACGCGCTTCATAAAGCCGCCGCCCTAAACGTTTCCCTCTATACTCCGGATGGATAAAGACATCTATACCATAAAGAACATCACCATTTTTAGTATGGGTGGAAAAGTTTTCTCCACCAATAATATCATCATAAGTATGATTATCATCAAATTTATCATAGTCTACAATGATAGAAAGGGCACAACCGGCAATTTTATTATCGATCACAATGCAAAACTGCCCGTCTGGAAATTTTTTGACCAGGGTTTTTATTTCAGCAGCGCTCCAATAATCATCGGGCATACCACTATAACTTTTTATCATCGAAACCTTAAGTTCCTTATAATCCTGAACTTTTAAATTTCTAAGTTCTATTGTAGGTGTCTCCATCTTCTATAAACCGTGTTTAATTCTGAAAACGAAGATACTATCTAAAAAATTAGATTTTCAAAAAAAGAAGCTAAAAACAGGCAATATTAGATGGTGCAATAATTATTTTTAATGGCGTAAACAGCAAGACCTACTCTACTTCTAATTTGGAGTTTAGTAAAAAGATTCTCCCTGTAACCATCAATTGTTTTTGGACTAAGACTCATTTTTGCAGCTATCTCTTTATACGTCATCTCTGTACAGACATATTGTAAAAATTCAATTTCCCGCTCTGAAAATTGTTCCTTGGCTGATGTTTTTTTGCCTAGTTCCTGTATTAATTCCTTCTCAAAGCAGTAACCGGTTTCTATAACACTATCCAAAGCTTCTTTAAATCGATCTGGATCAATATCTTTAAGCAAGTACCCCCTGCATCCAAAGCTTATCATTTTTAAAAGGGTTTCTTCGTCATTTTCCATGGTTAATGCCACAGCCTTCTGTTTGGGAAACTCCTGTTTAAGCCACTGCATGGTTTGTAATCCATCCATTAACGGCATACGTACATCTAATAAAATAAGATCTGGACGTAAATCCATTTTTTTTAAATTATCCTGAAGTTCCTTTCCATTTCCATATACTGCTTTAACCCGATAGCCATCAAAAGAATCGACTAATCCTTTTAAAGATTGCGAAAAAAGTACATGGTCATCGACTATTATTATCGATTTCGTCATTTGATTGATTAGATTATTTTGGATATAGCAAAGATAGAGAAGTTCCTGGAGCAGGAAAAAATTCTATATTAAATTGCCTCTTCAATCATCCTATTTTCCTTTTAAAATAATAATTCACTATTCATGGTTTATATTCAAAACACCCTTAAAATTCATTCAAACAACTAACTTTCAATACACTGAACCTAAAAATTATTTTATAATACAGCTTACCGCTAATTAAGGAATTGCCATAAATCTAAAGGCTTATTAGACTAGAATTTTTAATATCTCACACACATATTCGTTACTATCTATCAAAATTGGTTTTAATAAGATTACCGATTTTTTTACTCATTGATAGCATATAACGTTACTGTTTAAAGATTTAAAAGAACACTACCCCGTTATAATAAAATGGTTTTCAATTATTAATTTCTGTTCAGTAAAAAAATATAGCATATATAATTGCTGTAAGTCTTCACACTATGAATCAA
>CEVI01040081.1_pt1 | contig 12637 bp, 11 predicted proteins | sample 531471 | NCBI WGS metagenome assembly CEVI01 (sample SAMEA2623513, study PRJEB7988) | marine metagenome | isolation source: saline water (ENVO:00002010), including
TGTTCTATATCGCTTCGCAAACACTTTGGATCTAACATGTGTTTCTACTTATCCTTTCATTAATTCAATGGCTAGCCAACCTGCCAGTAAACAGGCGCCAACATTAAGAAATACATTTGCTATCGCCTTTAGCCATAGCCCATTTTCTAACAACGTTAAGGTTTCTACCGAAAACGTGGAGAACGTGGTAAATGCCCCTAACAGTCCAACACCTATTAATGCTCTGTAAGGTGAGTCGCTTAAATCGTGGCGTTCTATAAAACCATAAAGTAATGCCAACGAGAACGACCCTATTACGTTCACGGCTAGTGTACCAAACGGCATGTGTTTTCCAAATAAGGAATCTACCGTTGTGGTAACAAAATACCGTAAACACGCGCCCGTTGCGCCGCCAACGGCAATAAAACAATACAAAGCTAACCCTTGAGGCAAAATTAAACTCCCTAAGCGCAGTTATAAGTGGTTTGAGTGAGGTGGCAATAAAACGCGAATATGTACCATCGTTGCCTATTAGCTAACACAAGTGATTAGGCTAAATTTGCCTTGATAACTCTACCTTTTTATTGGGCTTTGCGCATTAAGTGAATCAAGATAATCTCGCTTCGCTTTTAGCGCTTTTTCCAATCCCCGTTCATTAGGGTGATAGAAACGCGTATTGGTTAAGCCATCAGGGAAGTAAGTTTCTCCGGCGGCGAATGCATTTGGCTCGTTATGCGCATAACGATAGCCATCACCATGACCTAGCTCTTTCATCAGTGAGGTAGGCGCATTGCGTAAATGCAGGGGTACGGGAGCATCGGAGGTTTTACGCGCTAGGGCTTTCGCCTCGCTAAAGGCCATGTATACCGCATTACTTTTTGCCGCTAAAGCACAATATACTGCGGCTTGTGCAATAGCCCGCTCCCCTTCAGCAGGGCCAACACGGTGAAAGGTGTCCCACGCATTAATGCACAGTTGCATAGCGCGCGGATCGGCGTTTCCAATATCTTCAGACGCGATGGCGAGTAATCGTCGACCCACATAAAGCGCATCACCCCCACCGTCAAGTATTCTGGCGTACCAGTAAAGTGCCGCATCAGGATCTGAGCCCCGTACGGATTTATGAAACGCCGAAATAAGATCGTAAAACGTATCACCCTTGTTGTCGTAACTGGCCACTTTTTCACCCACAGCTTGTTCAATGTCACCGATGTTAATTTCAGTGTCATTAGTAAAGTCTGCAGAAAGTTCCAAATAGGTAAGTAAGCGTCTGGCGTCGCCGCCACTTAATTCCACCAAGGCACTTTTCGCACTCTCGGCAATGATAAGTTTTCGCTGCCCTAACCCCTTTTGGGCATCTAACAGAGCGCGGTCAACCAATTCATATAATGCCTCTTTCTCAAGAGGTTTTAGCACGTAAACACGCACCCGAGACAGCAAGGCGTTATTCAGTTCAAAAGAAGGGTTTTCGGTGGTGGCGCCAATGAAGGTCACCACCCCAGACTCAACAAAAGGCAAAAAAGCATCTTGCTGGCTTTTGTTAAACCTATGCACCTCGTCAACAAACAATAGCGTACGCTGATTGTAACGAGCATTCTCTTCGGCAGCGTCCATTGCTGCACGAATGTCTTTTACCCCACTGGTGACTGCCGATATCCGCAATACGGTGGCGTTAGTGTAATGGGCAATCAATTCTGCCAATGTGGTTTTGCCAGTACCCGGAGGACCCCACAATATCATTGAGTGGCAATGCCCTGCATCTAACATTTTACGCAGTGGCTTATCATGCCCTAACAAATGTGACTGACCGCTGTATTCTTCAATAGTTACCGGGCGCATGCGCGCTGCTAAGGGCGCAAAGGCTTGATTAACATTGCTCATCAACGCTGATCATCAACGATGTAGCTTTCAGGTATGTCAACCGTAAACGTATCGGCAGCAAGCGGAAAACGGGTTTCGATGTTGTTAAACACCAATGTACTGGTTTGCTGCTGAGCATCTAGCATGGTCATGACTGCAAGTTCGTTGTCTTGATTAAACTGCAAAGTGAGCGTTTCTATTTGCCCGCCTTTTTCTTTCGGCGTAACTTGAAAGCCACGACGGCTTGGCTCGTCTGGGTTGCGTACCTGCTCAATAGTGAATTTGTCCCAAGTGGCTGCATCGTTAGCAGTAAGGAGCATGATGGGGTTATCTTTGATGGCATTCGCCTGAGATAATACCGTTACCTGCTCAACAAAGGTATCAAGATTCCACACAGCTTCGCCGTCTGCAACTAACAGAGTTTCATCAGGAAACGTGGTTTCCCAGCGCAATTTGTCGGGGCGAGTCATGGTAAGTTTACCCTGCGCCTCGTGCACGACATTGTTGTCAGCATCCATCACAGATTGCTCAAAGTCAGCGCGAAACTGCTTCATGGTGACAAGCAAGGCTTGTAGTTGCTGCTGAGATAGTTGCCCGTCTTCTTGGGTACTGTCTTCTTGTGTACTCGCCTGCATAGTAGCCGTGTCAACTAACGCACTTGGCGTAGCAGCGTGGGCACTGGTAAGCGTGCAAGCCACAAGGCCAGCGAAATAAATAGAAACTGCTTTATTCATAAACTTATTCCGTCATTTAGTCTTTAGGTGGGGGCGGCGCTAATACCTCACGGTTACCGTTATGCCCTTGTGCACTTACGACCCCACTCATTTCCATTTGTTCCACTAAGCGCGCGGCTCTATTGTAACCAATTCTAAATTTACGCTGTACACTAGACACACTGGCCCGGCGTGTTTCAGTCACAAAGGCAACGGCTTCATCGTAGAAGGCATCAAATTCTTGCTCTTCGCCTTCAGGCTGCTCGCCTGGAAGTAACACCTCGGCACTGGCTTCACCATTAAGAATTTCATCAATATATTCAGGCTCACCGCGTTTTTGCCAATCGGCGACAACCGCATGCACTTCGTGATCGTCCACAAATGCGCCATGTACCCGAGTGGGCACCGGACTACCTGGCGGCAAGTAAAGCATATCTCCCATACCGAGCAAAGTTTCTGCACCTTGTTGGTCAAGAATGGTGCGAGAATCTATTTTGCTCGACACCTGGAAGGCTATCCGGGTGGGAATATTGGCTTTAATCAGGCCCGTAATAACATCTACCGACGGACGCTGGGTCGCCAACACCAAGTGTATTCCCGCCGCACGGGCTTTTTGTGCTATACGCGCGATAAGTTCTTCTACCTTTTTACCCACAATCATCATCATGTCGGCAAATTCATCAACCACCACCACAATAGCGGGAAGCTTTTCTAGATCTGGCGCTTCCGGATCCATGCTTTCTTCGCTTTTCCATAGCGGGTCTTTAATTGGCGTGCCATTCGCAATGGCTTCGGCAACTTTGGCGTTATACCCTTTTAAGTTTCTTACCCCTAACGCGCTCATGAGGCGGTAACGTCGCTCCATCTCACCAACACACCAACGCAGCGCATTGGCGGCTTCTTTCATGTCGGTGACCACTTCCGCAAGTAAATGAGGAATGCCTTCGTATACCGACAACTCCAACATTTTAGGGTCAATCATGATCATGCGAACATCTTCTGGCGTGCTCTTATACAGCAAGCTCAAAATCATAACGTTCACACCCACAGACTTACCCGAACCTGTTGTACCGGCCACTAACAGGTGAGGCATTTTCGCCAAGTCTACAATCACCGGCTTACCAGAAATATCAGCCCCCAACACCATTGTAAGCGGCGATTGATGAGACTGGAACGCGTCACAGCTAATCACTTCACTCAAGCGCACCATTTCCCGTTTTTTATTGGGTAACTCCAAACCAATCACGGATTTGCCTGGAATAACTTCCACTACACGAACAGAGATGGCAGACATTGCACGCGCCAAATCTTTTGATAGGCCAGTAATCTTACTTACCTTCACACCAGGGGCTAAATCAAGCTCGAAACGCGTAATAACAGGGCCGGGGTACACACCAACTACTGTCGCTTCAATATTAAAATCGGCCAGTTTCTCTTCCACCAAGCGCGATATGGCTTCTATTTCTTCTTCCGTCAGTGGGTTTTCATGTTTGTCTGCTCTTTCTAGCAAATCAAAAGAAGGCATAGGAGGTAAATCTTCCGCCCCCTCCCCTCTTGGGGCTTTCACGGGCTTGGCCCCCATCGCAACCGGGGTAAAGTTAGCAGGCTGAGGTTGGGCGTGAGTTTGTTCCTTTTCTACAGGCGGCGCTGTTTCTTGCTGTTCATCATCTGCGGGGGTAGCAACAGCTTCGTCTTCGCCGATCACATCAGTGGAAAAAACCGGCTCTTCTTTTATTGCCGGTCGTGGGGCTGTGATTTCTGAGCCCTTGTCTTCTAAACGTTTGTCTTCAGCGCCTTTTACCGCGTGCACTTTGTTTTTAACGGCTTCACGCATTCCCGATAATGAGAACGGTGAAGGTTTCGCTTCTGATGGCTCTTCCGCGGGCGTATGAGTTTCATCAGGGGCAAAAGGTGGTAAATCGTCGCCAAGTTCACCAAAGGTTGGTTCACTTCTTTGCGTTGTGGTGTGTGAAGCATTAGCCCCGTCATGACGGATGGGGCTTTCACTTTCGTTGTCTGAAGCGGTTGATGGCGTGTCCCCGTGCGCACTGGTTTGAGGTTGGCTAGAGACCTCCTCTTTACCTTGCGGCTCTGCGCGCATGCTGGTTATATCGAACTCAGTGGCGCTAGATTTAGATTTTTTATTCGGCAATGCTAGTCTAGGCATATCTATTGCCAAGGCCTGCTGAGGAAGCGAGAGTATTTTGCGTCCAAACCATAGGGTTAGCTCGCCAAGCCTATCCACAATTGTCAGCCAACTCACCCCGGTTAACAGCGTAAACCCAGTACAAAAGAAACACAGTAACAACAATATAGTACCTGCGGTATTAAAATAAGGCACTAAAGCGGTACTGATGACGTCGCCGACAAAGCCTCCCGCGGAAAAATTGAATATATCGTCGAAGTTAATACTAGCGATACCGGTTGCCCCGAGCGCCATAAGTAAACCGCCGATAATGCGTAAGCCTATGGTGAGATAATCGAATTCGTTGAGGGATTTTATATGTTGGAAAAGAAACCAACCTAAAAATGCTGCCCCAAATGGCATGAGATACGCCAAATACCCAAATGAAAACAGCAAGAGGTCGGCAACCCACGCACCGGTGGCGCCTACCCAATTGTGAACGTCTAGTTGCAACCCAGCTTGACTCCAGCCAGGATCACCAGGATGAAAAGATACCAATGCCAGCAATAAGAAAAAGGCGAAAACACAGGCCATAATCATGCCTGATTCCCACACTCGCTGAACTCCTGTCAATCGCGCCATAACCCTAAATCACTTTTTAAAAACCTGCACTAAATTGCAGAGTTATCAATAACCACTGTACTTTTGCACAGCCTATCACAAATTCACTAACTTGAGCCACGCTTTCATTACTTCAAATTAATTCTAAGTGCCGTGGTACATTTCACTTCTTCCATCACCACATAGGTTCGTGACTCACTCACACCGGGTAAGCGAAGCAAAGTATCACCGAGCAAACGTCGATAACTCGACATGTCAGCCACCCTCGCCTTAAGCAGAAAATCAAAGTCGCCGGAAACCAGATGACACTCTTGAATATCGTCGTGCAGTTTCACCGCAGCAGAAAATTCTGCAAAAATGTCCACGGAGGTTTTCGTTAGGGTGATTTCAACAAACACTAACATAGCCGCACCAAGCTTCTCTGGATCAACGTCGGCATGGTAACCCTTAATATACCCTTGGCTCTCTAACCGCTTTACCCTTTCTAGGCACGGGCTTGGGCTTAACCCCACCTCTTTGGCTAATTCTACATTAGAAATGCGGCCGTTTTTTTGCAGTTGAATAAGAATATTTCTGTCTATTCGGTCAAGGTGTTTGGGTGTTTTCACTAACATACAAAATACCGTTAAACATGACTTTAATAATACTATATACTGACTTTTGATTATTTTCAGCACATAGTTTTTCATTATCTCTCGTATACTGGCACAAAATAAATCACAGCAGCCTTGTCATGAGGCTGAACATCAGAGGAATTTACATGCTAGTTGGTGTACCAAAAGAAATTAAGAACCATGAATACCGTGTTGGCTTAACGCCCGCCGCCGTTAAAGAGTTTGTTAGCAACGGCCATCAAGTGTTAGTCGAAACACTGGCCGGTGACGCCATTGGTTTTAGCGACGATATGTATATCGCTGCTGGTGCAGCCATCGCCTCTACAGCCGAGCAAGTTTTTGCTGAAGCAGAAATGATTGTAAAAGTGAAAGAGCCTCAACCCAACGAATGTAAAATGTTACGTAAAGGCCAAACCCTTTACACCTACCTTCACTTAGCGCCAGATCCAACGCAAACCGAACTTCTTATTGCGTCTGGGGCAACCTGTATCGCTTATGAAACTGTGACCGACGACCGTGGTGGTTTACCCCTACTAGCACCAATGAGCGAAGTTGCAGGTAGAATGTCAGTACAAGCTGGCGCCCATTACTTAGAAAAAGCCCATGGCGGCAGCGGGACGCTGCTTGGTGGCGTACCCGGTGTTGCTCCAGGAAAAGTATTGGTTATTGGCGGCGGCGTGGTAGGAACCAATGCAGCTAAAATGGCGTTAGGCTTAGGTGCAGATGTCACTATACTCGACCGTTCGTTACCGCGTCTTCGTCAACTTGACGACATCTTCAACGGCCAAGTTAAAACCGTTTATTCCACCGTAGATGCTATTGAGCATTATTCTGCTAACGCAGACTTAGTCGTCGGTGCGGTACTTATCCCAGGTGCTGCTGCACCTAAGCTTCTTAATCGCGAGCAAATTTCAGCGATGAAGCCAGGCTCTGTTCTCGTGGATGTAGCCATTGACCAAGGCGGTTGTTTTGAAACCTCGAAAGCCACCACCCACCAAGACCCTGTTTATGTGATTGATGACGTTGTACATTATTGTGTGGCGAACATGCCAGGTGGTGTAGCACGTACGTCTACCATGGCATTAAACAATGCCACCTTACCTTTTGGTTTGGCCCTCGCTAACAAAGGACCAGCGAACGCTATGTTGGAAGACAAGCATTTATTAAACGGCTTAAATGTTCACGAAGGTAAAGTGACATACAAAGCGGTGGTGGATGCCTTGGGTGAAAAGTTGGGCTTAATCTATACGCCAGCAGAAGAAGCGCTGAAAGGCTAATTATCGCTTTTCATTAGCCAGTTAAATACAATGCCCAGCTTAGTCGCTGGGCATTTTTGTTTACGCTATTGAATGATTCACTGATGTTAAAACCGCAACAGGATCGTCAGCCTTCGTTATCGGTCTTCCCATCACCAGGTAGCTTACGCCGCTACCTATGGCTTCATCGGGTGTCATTACCCTTTTTTGATCGCCCGCATCCGCGCCTTTTGGGCGAATCCCCGGCGTTACCAGTAAAAACGCATCAGTGTAGGTTTGCCTTAACACCTGAGCTTCCTGCGCCGAGCACACAATGCCATCCAACCCTGCTTGCTGGGTTAACTTGCAAAGACGAAGTACCTGTTGTTGGGGCGTAACATTATCTATGACATCGCTCAACTGAGCCTGATCCATACTGGTTAGCACCGTCACCGCAATCAACTTTGTTTGAGGGTGACTGCTGCTGGCAATGGCTTCTTTAGCAGCCTTCATCATAGGCACACCACCAGAGGCATGTACGTTTACCATCCATACACCCAGTTCTGCAGCCGCTTTACACGCTTTTGCGACCGTATTTGGTATATCGTGAAATTTAAGATCAAGAAAAACATCAAACCCTTTGCTGACCAAGGTTTTAACAAATTCAGGGCCAAAGAGCGTAAACATTTCCTTGCCTACTTTTAATTTGCACAGTGAAGGGTCAAGTTGCGCCACAAACGAAAGTGCGGTTTCTTTATTGTCGTAGTCTAAAGCAACAATTACGCGGGGTTCTTGCATGGTGGACTTATTCTCCGTCTAAACCTTTTATGGGTTTCACTACGCCCCACTTTTTACATGAAGGACATAGCCAGTATAACTTTCGGCCTGAGAATCCACAGCTGTTACAACGGTATTGTGGCCGCTGTAGCATCTGCTTTTCTACTAGCTCTTTGAGTAAGCGCAAACTGTCAGCCGAATTTTTATCTTCAATTTGATCAATATATAACCCCATGAGGGTTTTAAAGCCGCGCATGGTAGGTCGTTTACGCAACTGCTCTAATAGATAATTTGCGGCTTGGCCGGTGTCACCTTTCATCAGAAGTACATCAACCATCGCCAAGTACGAAGTGGCGCATTCTTGCCAGTGGGCCTCTAAACTTTTTTCAAAGCTGTCCCAATCGCCGGTTTCTTTTGCAATTTCTTCTAAACTTGGTACCGCTTCACTAAACCAGTTGATATCTCGTTCTGCCACTTGCACAAAATACGCGCGAGCGTCGCTGTATCGCTTTTGGTTAAAGGCCAAGTTGCCTAACATTAACCAAGGGCGCACCGCATGCTCATCAGCGTTCACGGCTTTTTGCAGTAACGTTAGTGCAACGCCCTCACTGTCGTTTTTCAGTTCAACGTGAGCCTGTTCACAGTAAAAGTGGGCAAGTCGTTCGCATACATCATCATTATCACCGTGACACTCCACCATTCGCTCCGCAAGCTCAATGGCACGCTCCCATTCTTTTGTGGTTTGATAAATGCTGAACAGTTGCTGTTGCGCAACAAGGTAGTGCTTTTCGCTATTGAGCAATTGTAGGAAGGCGTTTTCGGCCCGCTCTAGAAAGCCAGCTTGAGTATAATCGTGCCCCAATTCTTTAAGTGCATTTTCACGTTGATTTGGCTGTATTTCTTCACGGCTAACTAAATTTTGATGTACCTTGATGGCTCTGTCTATTTCTCCCCGATGACGGAAAAAGTTACCCATCGCAATATGAGTCTCAATGGTATCGCTGTTGATATTGATCATTTTAATCAAGGTATCAACCGCTTTGTCTGGCTGGTCGGAAAGGAGAAAGTTTAAGCCTTTATAGTAATGCTTAGAAAGAATACTCGACTGTTTACGCTGAGCTTGGCGCACACTATTTCGGCCCATGATCCAGCCGTAGCCTGCCGCAACAGGCAATAGTAAAAACAGCAACTCGAGCATAATTAGTGGTCTTTTTTCAGGCTATTAATTTTTGCGTTAGCAGACATCAGCTGAACCCGAAGGTGTAACCAACTAATCGACATGATTAAAATGCCAATGCCAATGCCTAGGGTTAAGAGGATTGCAATTAACGACGACAACCGTAAATTTGCCTGAGCAATGAGGTAGTTAACCGTAATTTCGGCTTCGTTTTGCGCACCAATGACAAACGCTAAGGCCAGTAGGATTAGAACGAAAACTAGTATTAAGATCCCTTTCAAGATCAAACCCTTCTAAATATTTATTGGTTAAGAATAGCAAAATGCTGAGACAGATAATACCAAAACCCCATGATTTAGGGTGATGTTTATTACGCTGCCCCTTCTTTTTCACTGTTTGTTTGAGTGGGTTTGGCAATCAGCTTGGCCATGACTAAATCGTGATGGAGAGCGGACATGTTTGTGACAAAGATACAATGGGTACAACCGGCTTGCATGGTTTCTAACTTGTCATACATGGCTTTATCTAACTTAGACAACTGCGCTAACCGCTTTTTAGTTAACGGCGTGATAGCACCATGACAGCGAATCGCAGTGACATCTGTTGCGCTAATTTGAATTTTTTCTTCTTCTAGTTGTGACTGAATTTGGCTTCTAAGTTTAGTATATAAAAAGTCGCGCTCTTTTATGTAAACAAGCCGGTTGTCACTTTTCCGAACACAGTGCACCACTAAGCTATGATCCATGGCACCTTTAAACATGGCATCTAACATCAGTGACTTCGGTTTTGATTGCGCTTTATCAGCAAAAAACCCGTGAAGTGGAATAATATTCTGCGTACGGGAGAACGGATACAAATCGTCAGAAGCATCACTTTGATAAACGGTTTTTAAGCGGTCTAAGATATGTCTGTTCATCACACACAGCACTGATAAAGAAGGCATGTGTCGTACTGCGAGTTCCCATATAAACCTATGGGTCGCGCGCTGGATGCGTGCCACATCTCTTAACTTAAAATACGCGGTATTTTCTTCGACCATGGCATCAACGTTAGCACAGGTTTTCGATTTTTTACCGTCGTCTTGCAGGCAAAGTCGCACGGTTCCTGAACTTTTATCGTAGTGAACAACCCGATACTTTTCATTTTTTATTTTAAGGTCTGGCACAGATACCCTAAGTTCAGGCTGTAAATCTGTGCCTACAGGCACGAGTAATTTCATACCACTTGCCGACAGGTCTGACACTCTAACGTCTAGAGAATTTAACAAGCCTAGTTTAATTTGCGCGGATTTATCAATAACGTAGCGGGTTTCAGAGCGGCGATCTAACGCCTCTTCCATAACATAATCTATGTGCCAACGTTCGCCTGATGCCCTTAAAGACTTCGCTAAGGGTTTAAACTCGCACTTTTCGCTAAGGGTAAGGTTGTTAAGATACACAGTCACATCACGACAATACATAACATTACTTATGGCGCCGAGGTGCTCAAAGTCTTTGCTGGCAATGTCATGAATAGCAAAGGCTTTTTGCTTGTCGTCTTTAGTGATGTCATCCAAACGACACTGAGTACAAATAAAGTCGTTATTTTTAACGAGCAAGTACACAATAGCATTGAGTTGTCTCATCGCTAACAATTGCCTATGGGTAGCCGTAATCGCTATTTCACCGCTTTTGGTTTTAATCTTGCCATAAAATATATACGCCTCGTTGTAGCGCATTAATTCTGTAGCCAACACATCGAATATGGTTTTGTCTTGCAAACTCTTAAGTAATAACTCAGCGTTGTTATGTTCAACGTTGGCTTTGGTGAATAACGAAATAACCGGCTTGAGTGATTTTTTATTTGGCGCAAGAAAAACCGGCATCCACGGGCTATTCTCTAAAATTCTGTCCCTTTCTAAATCTTGCATAGCCCGTTCAATTTCGAGGTCACGTTGAAGGGGCTGTTTATATGAGACAGCTTTAATGTAGCGTTTAAGTTGGTTTAATAAACCGAGGTCAGTTTCCGATGAAATGGTAAAGAAAGATTCGTATTTTCCTAGATGCTTATTGTACTTAATGGTATCTAGTTCATAGGTAATTTCTGTTGGCTCTTTCGTTAACCCCATCACTTCTGGGATAGTAAAAGTAATAATATCACCGGTAGTTACATTCGGTGGACGCTTAGTCTCTACTGCTAATCCCGTGAATGAAAGCGAACTGACGGTACAGTGACGGCCTTTTTCAAAGTCTGGAGACGAAACAGTAAAGTTAGGTCTAACGGCAATATCGTTGCCAAAATCGATATCCGTAAATGACTGGCTTTCTACTTTAAACGCATCAACGATTTTCTTGAATTGGTCACGTTTGATTTGGGTTTGATAGAAGTCGGAATTCATGACCGACTCAAACACCCCCACAGTATAACGTTCCTGGTAAAGCGAGGTTTCGCTTTTTAAGATTTCCGCGCCCACTTTGTCTAACCGCATAGGGATACCAAAGTGTTTGAATTTCATCACAGGGAATTGGGCGAACGCAGAATTATCCGCGGAGGCATCAGTTAAAGAAGTCAGTCTTACCACTTCTTCTTTTACGATTTTGCGGACACTACTTGGCAGCCTTTTTGAAAACTTATTAATTCCTTCTAACAGTCTATTGTCTTGTTCATAAGGAATTAATGCACGTATTAGCGGCTGGTACTGCTTTATTATTTGTTCTTCTTCGCCGACAGACATTGGTACACCGAGCACCACTTATTATTTATACAGCCTATTACTATAAAACCGTATATATTATGGGGTCAATAGTTTAACTTGCTTAACCCATAGCCAAATACAAAAAAACCGCACTCGGTGCGGTTTTTATTTTAAGCTATTGACGCATCAACACGTTCGCGAAGCTCTTTGCCAGGTTTAAAGTGTGGCACATATTTACCATCTAACTTTACTGTTTCACCGGTTTTTGGATTTCTACCTACGCGAGGCGCACGGTAGTGCAGTGAAAAACTTCCAAACCCACGAATTTCAATACGCTCACCCTTTTGAAGGGTTTGCGCCATTTGTTCGAGAAGTTCTTTAATCGCTAATTCGAGTTCTTTCGCTTGAATGTGACGCGCTTGATCTGCGAGCCGTTCAATTAATTCAGACTTGGTCATATAAACCTCATTGTCAATAATATGGTTAAACAGCTAGCGCAAATCGGGTGTGCATATGCACACCCGCAGCAGCATTATTCGCCTTTAGCAGCTTTAAATGCTTCTGCCATCGCGTTAGCGAAACCAGCGTCTTCTTGCTGGTTAACTTTATCGATAGCTTCTTTCTCGTCAGCTTGATCTTTCGCTTTAACAGAAAGGTTAACAGTGCGATTCTTACGGTCAACGCCCATAAATTTCGCTTCAATGCTATCACCAACTTTCGCTTCTTCAGTTGCGTCTTCAATACGGTCAACAGAAAGATCTGCAACACGGATGTAGCCATCAACTTCTTCAGCTAGGTTTACAGTAACGCCTTTAGCATCAACTGCTGTTACTGTACCAGTAACGATAGCACCTTTCTTGTT
>CEVI01064870.1_pt1 | contig 12455 bp, 13 predicted proteins | sample 531471 | NCBI WGS metagenome assembly CEVI01 (sample SAMEA2623513, study PRJEB7988) | marine metagenome | isolation source: saline water (ENVO:00002010), including
GCCGCCGGGCTCGATACCCCGCGTGTCATCCTGGTGAATCCGATCGGCGCGCCCGCGCTGGAAGGGCCGCGGGGGATCCTCACCAGGCTCGCGGTCTTCTACTACTGGGCCGGCGCGCGGCTACCGAGCGGCGTCGGTACTGCCCTCCTCAGAAACGGTGCAGTCGTGCGGGTCATGAGCGTGTCAATGGCCAAGACGCGGGACCCTGAGTTGCGCCGGTTCATCCACGACCAGCACGACACGTACTTCTCGCGCTTCGCCGATCGTGATGTGCTGCACGATGCGTTTGTGGCCTCGGTCTCCCACGACGTCAGGGAATTCGCTTCCCGCATCACGCAGCCGACGTTGCTCATCGCGGCCGAGCGCGATGACATCACGCCGATCGAGGCGGAGCGCGAGCTCGCGCGCCTGTTCGCCAACGCCGCCCTCGTCGAGATCGCGGATGTCGGACACCTCATCCACTACGAAACGCCAGCGCCGGCCGCCGCTGCAATCAGGACGTTTCTTGGGCTCGACGAGCCCGATACGCGATGACATTCATGCGGTTGCCGCAGTTGCCGGTGTCGCAGTAGCGCTTCGAGCGGTTGCGGGAGAAATCGACCAGAACTCCTTCGCAGTCGTCAGCCTCACAGACCAGCACCCGATCGTACTCGTCCATGCGGATGACCTCCACGAACGCCATCGCTGTCTCGACCAGGATGCGTGTGGCCAGGGGCGCATCGTCATCCGACGCGTGCACGTGCCAGTCGTACTCGTCGTGGATCACGAGTTGGGGAAGCGCCTCACCGTCGCGGAGCATGGCATTGACGATCGGCACGGCACTCTCACGGTCGACTCCCCAGAGGGTGCGAAGACGAGACCGGATGGCGCGCACAGCCTCGTGCTCATCACGCGTGCGTGAAACCGTGCCGCTGTAGGGGTAGCGTGCGAGGAAGGCATCGTACTCGTCTGCGGTAGTAAGGGTGTCCTCGTCACCGCCGAGGGGCAGCGTGTTGACCAGGTCGACGGCCGCGCGCAGGGCCATCTCGGTGTCATGGATAAAAACCATGTTGACTCCTGACATGCCGAGGGCTACTGTTTCGTTCGTGACCAGTGTGTCACGAGTGTCACCCCCTTTCACTCCTGACAGGCCGCCCATGTCCGCTCCGACCGCTCCGGTCCCCGTGCTCACCGCTCCTGCGCGTCGGCACTCCTCGCTGGCGGGGCTCGCGATCGGACTGTTGTCCGCGCTGAGCTTCGCGTCCTCGGGGAGCTTCATGAAGCCCCTGATGGAGGCAGGATGGAGCCTGGGCGCGACCCTGTTGCTGCGCATGGGTGGAGCCGCCCTGATTCTCGCGCCCGTGCTGATTGTGACGATCCGTCGCCGGCCCGGCTTTCTTCGCAAGCACGGCCTGCTAATCGTGGCTTTCGGGCTCACCGGAGTGGCCGGTTGCCAGATCTTCTACTTCGCTGCCCTGCAACGGATGCCGGTGGCGATGGCCCTGCTCATCCAGTACTTGGCTCCGGTCTTGCTCGTCGGGCTCGCGTGGGTGCGCACCCGGCGAGCACCCTCCCGCCGCATTCTCGCGGGCTCGGTTCTCGCGATCGCGGGCCTCGTGCTCGTCGTCGACATTGCCGGGGCAAGCTTCGACCTGCTCGGCACCCTGCTCGCCTTGGGGGCAGCCGCCTGCACCGCCGCGTACTTTCTCATCGCCGAGAAGACCGGCGACGACATCCCGCCGCTCGCGCTAGCCTCGGGCGGTCTCATCACCGGCGCACTTCTGATGGGCGTGCTCGTGGGTACCGGCTTCTTGGCGTTCACGGCTCCGGACGTCGACGTCGTACTGGCCGGCGTCAGCCTTCCCTGGTACGTTCCCATCGCGTGGGTGATTGTCGTGGCAACTGCCGGAGGCTACGCGTTCGGGGTGCGAGCGGGATCGATGCTCGGTTCCCGCGTCGCGTCGTTCGTCGGGCTCACCGAGGTTCTGTTCGCGCTGCTCATTGCGTGGGTTGTGATCGCCGAGGTGCCGACCGTGATGCAGGCAGTCGGGGGAGCGATGATCTTGACGGGAGTGATCCTCGTGCGTTCCGATCCCGGCGAGGCCGCGAAGGAAGAGAAAGCTAGCGTTCCTCTCGTGCCAGCTCCATGAGTGGGCCCACCCGATAGCCGATCACTTCACCCATCGCCAGCGAGGTCTCGGTGCGCTCGACGCCCTCGATCGCGAGGATGCGGGCATCGGTATCGAACAGATGCTGGGTATCGCGGCACGCTACTCGGACGAGCAAATCCACGGTCCCGCTCAGGCCGTGCACCTGAACGATCTCGGGGATTCTCTCGAGTTCTGCTGTGATCCGTGGCAAGTCAGCCTGGCGGACCGTGACGTTGAGGAATGCCTCAATGGGAAAACCCAGAGCGGTGGGGGAGAGAGCCCGTTCGTACGAGAGGAAGACGCCTGCCTTGTCGAGCCTCGACATCCGCGCCTGCACGGTGTTCCGAGACAGACCGAGGCGATCCGACAGTGCCACCACGGTCGCGCGCGGGTCCGCCGCGAGCGCAGCCAGGAGCTCAAGGTCGACATGGTCAAGAGCGGTCATATCGCGGAAGGCTAGCATGTTGCTGATTCGCGGATTGCTCATGTTGCTCACAATATCATCACGAAACTGAGCGAGCTGCGTAGCGCAGTCCGATGGGCGGATCGGTATGCCCAACCTATAGGGAGACTGCCGCCCCCGCGTAGTCGACCAAGGTGAGTCCATCGGGCGAGTACTGGAAGGTGTAGTCGGATCCGTTGGCAAGCCGCTCTTCGCGGGCAGGTAGCCTGCCGTCGCTCACGTGATGGATGACGGAACGGATGAGTGCGCCGTGAGTGACCACGAATACTCGCGTGAGATCGGGCTGAGCGGCAAGAGCGTCGGTGACGACGGCATCCAATGCCGCGAACGCCCGCAGCTGCAGCTGCTCCCGCGATTCCGCGCCGGGCACCTCGGCCGTGTACCAGTTGCCCCACCGCACGGCGAAATCATCGACCGTCAGCCCTTCGGCCTCGCCGTAGGCGCGCTCACGGAGCGCCGAGTACGCCAGTGGCGCCTCCGATCCCCACTGGTCAGCGATGATCTGCGCTGTCTCACGGGCGCGAGAGAGGTCGCTGCTGACGATGCGCGCAGCGGTCGGGTCTTCGAGTGCTCCGCGTAGCCGTTCGGCGGTCTGACGGGCTTGCGCTCGTCCAGTCTCGTTGAGGGGGATGTCGGTACTGCCCTGAATGAGCCGGGCGCGATTCCAGTCCGTCTCGCCATGACGGATGAGCGTGAGGTGGGTCACCTCTCGAGACTACTTGCCAGCTCTCGCTGACCGACTGGCGTCACCAATCCCTCGAGCAGCGCTGTGAGGGCCTCGGAGGTTCCACCGTCGATCTTCACGGTGGCGCGCCCGTCCGCTCGCGTCTGACCGCGGTTGATGATCACGATCGGGATTCGCCGGCGGCGCGCCCGTTCCAGCAGGCGGATGCCGGAGTTCACCACGAGAGAAGAGCCGGCGATGACGAGGGCTTCGCTGCCCAGGACGAGCTGCTCTGCCTCACGGAACTTCTCGGTCGGAATGTACTCGCCGAAGAAGACGACATCGGGTTTGAGGGTTCCCGTGCACACCGAGCAGTCCGGCACGATGAAACCGTCGGTACTTTCGGGCGTCACATCGCCATCGGGTCCAAGGGGCAGTTCGTGCGTCGTGACCAGCCAGGGGTTGTCACTCTCCACCCGTGAAGACAGATCCCGCCGGTCGAAGACCTGGCCGCAGCGGGTGCAGAACACGCGACGCATCGTGCCGTGCAGCTCAACCACGCGGCGGCTGCCGGCCCGCACGTGCAGACCGTCCACGTTCTGTGTGATCACCCCGGTGGCAACCCCGTGCTCTTCGAGTGTGGCGATGGCACGATGCCCCGCATTGGGTTCTGCCGAGGCGAAGCTGCGCCACCCGAGGTGGGAGCCGACCCAATAGCGCCGACGTGCGGCATCGCTGCCAAGAAACTGCTCGACGGTCATGGGGCGGCGCACCGGCGCACCCTTTCCGCGATAGTCCGGGATTCCCGAGTCGGTCGAAACGCCAGCACCGGTGAGGATCGTCATTGAGCGCCCGTCAAGGACGCGCAGCGCATGGGCGAGAGCTTCGGGAACGTCCGTGGCAGCGCCGTCGATGAGCGACATCCCTGCCTCCTCTGTCTCGCCTGGTTCAAGTTTAGGCATCCACGTTTTCCGGCATGTTTCGTGCTGCTGGGTCCGCACCGCACGAGTGAGAGGATCAAAGGATGCAGCGCGTCGACATCCTGGATGCCAACGACCCACGGCTGGAGGATTACCGCGATCTCACCGATGTCGCCCTGCGTCGACGCATCGAGCCCGCAGGGGGGCTGTATATCGCAGAATCCGCGAAGGTCATTGCCCGCGCGCTGGGTGCGGGTCATCGGCCGCGTTCGGTCCTGACCCAGCAGAAGTGGATCGATGATCTCGCCCCGCTGCTCGCGCAGCACCCGGACGTTCCGGTCTACGTCGTCGGTGCCGACCTCGCTGAGCGCCTCACAGGCTACGCCGTGCACCGTGGCGCTCTGGCGGCGATGCACCGGCCGGAGATGCCGCCGCTTCGAGACGTGCTGCGGGAGGCGAGACTCGTCGTTGTGCTCGAGGACATCGTCGATCACACCAACGTGGGGGCGATCTTCCGCGCCTGCGCAGGGCTGGGCGCCGATGCAGTGCTGGTGTCTGCGCGCTGTGCCGATCCGCTCTACCGGCGCAGCGTCAGAGTGAGCATGGGAACGGTCTTCCAAGTGCCGTGGACGCGCCTACCCGACTGGGACCAGACCCGCAGCATTCTGCACGAGGAAGGCTTCCAGATCGCCGCTCTTGCGCTGCGTGAGGACGCTGTTTCGCTCGACGACTTCGAGCCGACCTCCCGTGTGGCGCTCCTGCTTGGCGCCGAGGGCGACGGGCTCACACCGAAAGCTCTTGGCGTTGCTGACACTGTCGTGACCATCCCGATGGCGGGAGGCGTCGACTCACTGAACGTTGCCGCCGCGAGCGCTGTCGCGCTGTGGGCGCTCAGGCATCCTCTGTCGGCAGGCTGATCGCACCGGTGGTCGCGATCGGGAGCGGTTGAGGGCGCTTGGCTGTCAGGTTGTCGCCCGATGACTGGTGTCGCAGGCGCCGCAGGACCCACGGCACGAGGTGCGTGCGTGCCCAGACGAGATCTCCGGCACGCGCTTCGCGCCACGTGCGGGTCGGGAAGGGATCCGGCTGCATCGGCACGAGGTCGTTGGACACATTCAACGCACGCAAGACCATCCGCGCGACCTCGTGGTGACCCAGCGCGTTCAGGTGGAGTCTGTCGTCATCGAAGAACCGGGGATCTTGAATCTCTTTGAGCGACCACTGGTCGGCGACGATGCAGTCGTAGCGGTCTGCGATGGCGCGCAGGTTTTCGTTATAGATCGCGATCTTCCCGCGAAACGCGCGGAAGACGGGAGTGAAGCTCGTGTCGATGCCCGTGAAGATCACGACTGTCGCGCCGGTGCTGCTCAGACGCACGACCGCATCCTCGAACAACTGCGAGATCTCGTCAGGGTCGGTACCGGGCCGGATGACGTCGTTGCCCCCCGCGCAGAACGTGATCAGGTCGGGAGAAAGCTCGAGTGCCGGCTCGACCTGTTCGTCGACGATCTGGGCGATGAGTTTGCCGCGCACCGCGAGATTTGCGTATGCGAAGTCTTCTGACTGTGATCCCAGCACCTCAGCTACGCGATCGGCCCAGCCCAGGTGCGATCCGGGGTGGGTCGGGTCGGGGTCACCGATGCCTTCCGTGAACGAATCACCGAGCGCCACGAACCGTCGCCAGGGGTGAGGTTCGCTGTTCGCGATGAACGGAGTTCGGTGTTCGTCGGTGGCGGCCATGCTCTGTCCTCCTGGTCGTCTATCGTAGTCGGGCGGTCCGACGAGCGACCGATGTTTGTGGGAGGGGGAGCGTGCACGAGACAGCGCCGGTCCCGGCATCTGACCATCCCCGGGGGAGCTTCGCCGCCGAACACCTGTCGCCGTCCTACCCGCAGCGTGCACCCTGGGGAACGGCCGGGCGCCTCCGCGCGTGGCAGGCCGAAGCCCTCGACCGGTACTTCGACATGGACGGGCCCGACGGTCCCGGCGGTGGACCTCGCGACTTCCTCGCTGCCGCGACGCCCGGCGCCGGCAAGACGACCTTCGCACTGCGCCTTGCTACCGAGTTGCTGCGGCGCAACATCATCGACCGGGTCGTCGTGGTCGCCCCGACCGAGCATCTGAAGACCCAGTGGGCCGACGCTGCAGCCCGGGTCTCGCTGCGGCTGGACCCGCACTTCACGAATCGGCACACTCTCCCGGCCCGCCATTACCACGGGGTCGCGGTCACGTACGCGCAGGTCGCCACGAAGGCATCGGTGCATCAGGTGGTGACCGAGTCGGCCCGAACCCTCGTGATCCTCGACGAGGTGCACCACGGCGGGGATGCCCTCAGCTGGGGAGACGCCCTCCGCGAGGCCTTCGGACGTGCAACGCGGCGGCTGCTGCTGTCGGGTACGCCGTTCCGCAGCGACACGGCGCCCATCCCCTTCGTGGAGTACCACCCCACCGCCGACGGCATCCGGGTGTCTCGTACCGACTACGACTACGGGTATCGACGTGCGCTCGAAGACGGTGTCGTGCGTCCCGTGCTCTTTCTTGTCTACGCCGGCCACATGCGGTGGCGAACCCGCACCGGCGACGAGATGGAGGCCCAACTCGGGCAAGACAACACGAAAGACATCACGGCGCAGGCCTGGCGGACAGCTCTCGATCCCGGCGGCGAGTGGATTCCGGCAGTGCTGCGCTCCGCCGACCGCCGGCTCACCGAAGTGCGAGAGCACGTCCCGGATGCCGGTGGCCTCGTGATCGCCACCGACCAGACCGCCGCTCGGGCCTACGCGCAGATCCTGCAGGCAGTGACCGGTGAGGAGCCCACCGTCGTGCTGTCGGACGAGCCCGAGGCATCCGCGCGTATCGAGACCTTCGCCGCCGACACGACCCGGTGGATGGTCGCGGTACGAATGGTGTCTGAGGGCGTCGACGTGCCACGGCTTTCGGTCGGCGTCTACGCAACGTCGGCGTCCACCCCGCTGTTCTTCGCCCAGGCCATCGGGCGTTTCGTGCGCGCGCGACGCCGTGGCGAGACCGCGAGCATCTTTCTTCCGCACGTGCCGCCGCTTCTCGCTCTGGCGGGCGAACTCGAGCGGCAGCGCGATCACGCCCTCGATCGGCCGTCTGACGAGGACGGCGAGTGGTCGGCCGAAGATGACCTGCTCGCGGCGGCCGAGCGTGAGGATGCGACATCCGACGCGCTGACCGACGAGTTCGAGTACGCCGCGCTGGGTGCCATCGCCCATTTCGACCGCGTGCTGTTCGACGGCAAGGAGTTCGGACAGCTCGCCACCCCCGGAACGCCGGAAGAGGAGGAGTTCCTCGGCCTTCCCGGGCTACTCGAACCCGAACACGTGCACGATCTGCTGATGCAGCGGCAGGCGCGGCAAAGCCGTCACCGGCAGGCGCGCGAAGCAAAGGAGCGCGAAGTGGGGGCGACGGATGACGCGCCGCCCTCGCCGCCTCCAGCCCTGCACCGCACGCTGAAGGAACAACGGCAGCTGCTCAACAGCCTCGTGGGGCTCTATGCGAGACAGTCTGGTGAGCAACACGGCCACGTTCATGCCGAGCTTCGCCGCATCTGTGGCGGCCCCGCCGTCTCGCACGCAACTGTCGCGCAGCTCCAGGCGCGCATCGATGTGTTGCGTGCCCGAGTGAGGTCGTAGCCGGGATTCGGTGCTCCAAAATGCTGCGAATCCACGGATTCGGCATCGGGGGCCCGGTGGCGTCTCCTAGCCTGGGGAGGACCACAGAAGGAGCCCGATGAACGCCGAATCGACGGCTGGTGAGCGGCGGAGGTGGGCTCAGTACCTCGTGGACGAGCGCGCTGAAGCGCGCGTATACCGTGAGCTGGCTGCTCGCCGCACCGGCGAAGAGCGCGCGATCCTGGAAGCCCTCGCCGATGCCGAACGTCGGCACGAGTCGCACTGGCTGCAGTTGCTCGGGGGCGAGCCGAGTACGCTGCCGCGACCCCGCGTGTCGACTCGAATGCTTGCGTGGATGGCGCGTCACTTTGGTTCGATCTTCGTGCTCGCTCTCGCCCAAAACGCCGAAGCGCGCTCTCCCTACGACAGCGATCCGCATGCGACTTCGCAGATGGCGGCCGACGAGAAGATCCATCACGAGGTCGTGCGTGGGCTTGCGGCCCGCGGGCGACGGCGGCTGTCGGGGACGTTCCGAGCCGCGGTGTTCGGCGCGAACGACGGACTGGTTTCGAACCTCGCCCTGGTGATGGGAATCGGTGCGACCGGAGTCGCCCCGCAACTCGTGCTGTTCAGCGGTATCGCGGGCCTTCTCGCCGGTGCGCTGTCAATGGGTGCCGGTGAGTTCGTCTCGGTGCGATCCCAGCGCGAGCTGCTCGCGGCGACGCAGCCGAACGATTACGCCGACGAGGTGTTGTCGTTCCTCGACCTCGATGCGAACGAACTGGCTCTGGTGTTTCGCACGCGCGGGATGCCGGAGGAAGAGGCGCTCACAGCGGCGCGAGCGATCATCGGCGATGCTCAAACGGCGGGTCCCGGCGCTCTGGCCCGCGGAGGCGTGGCGGGCGATGCCGAGGACGACGTCGTCGGAAGTGCGTGGGGCGCAGCGCTCTCCAGCTTCCTGTTCTTCGCATCCGGAGCGATCATCCCGGTGCTGCCGTGGATCTTCGGACTATCCGGACTCGCCGCAGTAGCGACAGCGCTGGCGCTCGTCGGTGTCGCGCTCCTGGCCACAGGGGCCACGGTGGGGCTGCTGTCCGGCGGTCCGCCCCTGAAGCGCGCGCTGCGACAGCTTGCGATCGGATTCGGTGCGGCAGCGGTGACCTACCTTCTGGGGCTGCTGTTCGGAGTGACGGTCGGCTGACCGCGAGCCCGCTTCCGCCGCTGCCGCCGGGAATAGTGTCGGGGATGCCGCGGTTCGGTGTGACATGAGCGAGCCTTCTGCTTCCCCGATCAAGGTCGATGTCTGGTCCGATGTGCAGTGCCCCTGGTGCTACATCGGCAAGCGGCGCTTCGAGAAGGGCGTGGCGGCGTCCGGAGTACCCGTGGAGATCGAGTATCACTCCTTCGAGCTTGCCCCTGACACGCCTGTCGATTACGACGGGTCGCCGGTGCAGTACCTCTCCGAGCGCAAGGGGGTCTCGCCGGAGCAGGCCGCTCAGATGGTCGAGCGGGTGACGACGCTCGCTGCAGGCGAGGGGCTCGCCTACGACTACGACCACATCCATCAGACGAACACGATCAAGGCCCACGAACTCTTGCACTATGCGAAGGCGCACGGTCTGCAGGAAGAGATGAAGGAAGCGTTGCTGAAGGCATACTTCGTCGATGGCGGGCACGTCGGCCGGGTCGATGATCTCGCCGATCTCGCCGCCACGGTCGGGCTCGACCATGATGACGTCGTCCGCGCGCTCGAGTCCGGCCAGTACACCGCCGCGGTGAAGGCGGATGTCGCGCAAGCTGCCGCGTACGGCATCCAGGGTGTGCCCTTCTACGTATTCGACGGCAAGTACGGCGTTTCGGGGGCACAGGAGAGCGCGACCTTCGCTCAGGTGCTCGCCCAGGTGGCGTCGGAGCGGACTCCGGCATGAGCGGTTCGTCCCCGACCCAACAGGATGCTGCCCAGCCGTTCACCATGCTCGGTGGTGACGGGATCGTCTGCGAAGGCGATGTCTGCAACATCCCCGCCGCGGACAGCGAAACCGTAACTGAGTATTTGGAGTCTTGAGGGCCACTGATTATTGCGGTTCGGGGCCAGCCGATATTTGCTCTCGGGGCCAGGGGTATTGCCGGTGAGCGCCACCCCCGCGGGCGCGACGCTCACCGGCGCCGACTCAGCTGGACGCGGCGGTCTGTTCGCGCATGTTGACGTCGCCGGTCTCGATCCAGAGGGTGTTGTGGACGATGCGGTCCATGATCGCGTCGGCGTGGACCCCGGAGCCGAGGCGCTGGTGCCAGTCCTTCTTCGCGTACTGGGTGCAGAACACCGTCGAGGTCGCGTCGTATCGGCGTTCGAGGAGCTCGAGCAGCATGGATCGAACGTCGTCGGTGGGTGGGTCGAGCAGCCATTCATCGATCACGAGGAGCGTGAACGTGCTGTATTTCCGCAGCCACTTCTCCCTGCCGGCGGGCTTGTCTTTCGCCGCGGCCCAGGTCTCTTCGAGGTCGGGCATGCGGATGTAGTGCGCTCGGTAGCGGTGCTGACAGGCCTGTTTCGCCAGCGCCGATCCGAGGTAGCTCTTCCCGGACCCGGTGAACCCTTGGAACACCACGTTTTGCTGCCTGCTGATGAACTGGCAGGTCCCGAGCTGCGCGATCACACCCCGGTCGAGGCCGCGTTGTTCGAGCAGGTCGACCCTGCGCAGGTCCGCGTTCGGGTATCGGAGCCCCGCCCGCCGGATGAGGCCCTCGACTTTCGCGTGGGTGAACGCGGCGTGGGCGTCGTCGACGGCGAGCTTGATGCGCTCTTCGAACACCATCCCCATCGTGAGGGCATCGTCTTGGATGTCGATCGCGTCGACCAGGGCGGAGATGCCCATCTCCCGCAGCTTCCGTTTCGTCTCGGAGTCGAGCCGGCTCATCGGGTGCCTCCGGCGTAGTAGTCGGCGCCGCGGACGTAGCCTGCCGGCTCCTCCCAGACGGATGGTTCGAACCTCGGTTGCCGTCTGCCGTTCTGGTCCTGATTGGAGTCCAGGATCGGCCGCAGATGCGCATACCTGGGCGACCTCACCCGCGACTGCAGCGCGATCCCAGCAGCAGCTTCGACCCGCGCAGCCGAGTAGCGGCGAGTCATCCGCAACACGGCCAGCGCAGCGTCCAAACCCTGCTCGTCGACCGGGACGGACTCGAAGATGCGGTTCACGATCGTCGTGGTGTCCTCCCCGATCCGAGCTGCCCACTCCCGAACCCGCTCCGCGTCCCATTGCCGATACTGGGGTCCGTCGGGCAGATCCGAGTCGTGCGTGCGGTACTCGTTGATCACCCCGGCTGGGGCGAGGAGATGGCTGGTGAGCCGCTGATCGGCGGCGAACACCTCGAGGGTGGTGTCGGTGACGCGCAGGTCGACGTTGCCTCCGATGTTGGCGTAGGGGACGGAGTAGAAGTTCCGCTCGAACACCACGTGCCCGTTGCGCTGAACCTTGCGTCCGTAGTGCCATCGGGAGATCTCGAACCCGACGGCCGGCAGCGGCCGTAGCAGCGGCTTCTCCTCTGCCTCGAACACGGAGAGTCTGGACCCGGCGCGCTTCTGGAACGGCTCGGCGTTGTAAGCGGTGACCCGCTCACGGATCACCGCGCGAAGCTCCGGCAGCGTCGCGAAGGTGCGGTCACGGAGCGTGGCGATCACCGCTGTCGCGACGTTGCCGACAGTGTTCTCGACGCTCGCCTTGTCTTTCGGTTTCGCGGGCCGGCCCGGCAGCACCGCCGCGGAGTAGTGCGCGGCGAGTTCCCGATACGCGTCGTTGAGTACGACCTCACCCTCGGCAGGGTGCTTGATCACCCCAGTCTTCAGGTTGTCCGGCACGATCCTGGGGACGCTGCCGCCGAACCAGTCGAACATCGCCGCGTTCGCCCGCAACCAAGTGTCCTGCCGCATATCCAGGGCCGGTTCAACGAACGCATAGCGGGAGAACGGCAGCGTCGCGACGAACAAGTAGACCCTCATCGCCTGGCCGGTGACCGGATCAGTGAGCCGCATCGTCTTTCCGGACCAGTCGACCTCGACCGTCTGCCCGGCCTTGTGACCGACCCGCGACGCCGCCCCGATCACCAGCACGTGACGCTGATACGACTTGCAGAACCTGTCGTATCCCATCGCCGTCTCACCCCTACTGTGGCAGGCGTCGACATACTCGCCGTGCAGCAGCTTCAACGTGACCCCGACCTTCGCGAGCTCCTTATGGACCTTCTCCCAGTCCGGCTGCGCGTGAACACTGTCATGCTCACCCCGCCCGGGGAACAGCCGCGCATACACGTCCGCCTCATCGAGCGCGGCGACGTCGTCCCAGCCGATGCCCTCCCGGTCAGCGGCATCGAGCACCATCGCCACGCTGGTGCGGGACATACCCTGCGCGGCGATCTGCCGACCCGTGAGCCCCTCCGAGCGCAACCGAAGCACGAGCTTCGCCTTGATCTTGCGTACCATCCGAATCACTCCTTCTGCCGCGTGATCAGCCACACGGCAGAAGGAGCCTAAGAAAGCGGCCCCGAACCCCAATACTCGGTGGCCCTCAACGACGCGATCGCGTCGACGGCAGGGTGGCCCCGAACCCCAATATCAGCGGCCCTCAGAAGCGCGAATACTCA
>CEVI01105902.1_pt1 | contig 12152 bp, 11 predicted proteins | sample 531471 | NCBI WGS metagenome assembly CEVI01 (sample SAMEA2623513, study PRJEB7988) | marine metagenome | isolation source: saline water (ENVO:00002010), including
GACATTACGAGCAAAGAGTTTTCCGCAAATTTCGAGAAAATCGCTCGGCTGTTTTCGTCTTTAGAGAAACGCAAAGCCGGAGAACGAATAAAGGGTGTTAAGCAACGCCAGCGCAAAAAAGGACGGTATTTAGGCGGCAGCAGACCATTCGGTTACATGATACATGAGAATGGTCGGCTTATAGAAAATCCTATGGAGCAAAAAGTTCTCTACAAGATTATAGAACTCAAAAAACAAGGTAAATCCTTACGGGTAATTTCCCAAGAAGTTTCTACACCGATTATGCCAATCAGTTTTAAGACCGTGCAGAGGCTATTACAACGCCACGCGAATCAAGTGCAAGAATCGATTTCGCCGGAAGGCCCAGTTATCAATTCGGATTTATAGAAAGGATCGGATGCCTTTATCTCTCACAAATTGCAACCTCTGCTAATCCTACGACGGAATAGTGTGGATTACGGGATATGTTTAAACCTTTCTCGCTTTTCGTTGGACTGCGTTACTCGTTAACACGTAGGCGCAATCGCTTCCTTTCTTTCGTTTCGTTGATATCCATGCTGGGAGTGAGTCTTGGCGTCATGGTGTTAATTGTGGCGCTATCGGTCATTAATGGATCCATCAATTCGCTTCGTAACGAGGCGTTGAAGTCTGTCCCTCATGTCACTATAGCAGGCGAGTCTCTGGAATCGAATTGGGAGAGACAGGCGGTAAATGCGCAGTTGTCAGACCAGGTCTTGGCCGCCGCGCCTTTCTTGGAAGGAGAGGCGGTATTACGTTACCAGGGGAAGAATATTTTTATTAGGGTAAGAGGCGTCGACCCGCAAAGAGAAGCAGAGATAGTCAATAACGAAAGCCAGTCATTTTCCAACTTGCTCGACATACTACAAGAAAGGAATAACAGCATAATCTTAGGCACACAATTAGCAAGTCAGCTTGGCATTTCCAGTGGCAATGAACTAAGCGTTACATCTCTGAATAGTTTGCTCACTCGCTCACTCTCTGATGCGCAGGGGTTTGAGGTAACAGGTTTCGCCGATTTTGGGATATACGGTAACCAAGCTATAGCACTTATTAATCTAAATGAAGCGCGGGAGCTGTTTGCTCAGGATAGGGGTGTAAATCTCCAATTACGGCTTAGAGTAAGCGATATATTTAATGCAGAACTCATTGCTATGGATCTTTTTGAGAATGCAGGAAACCTTGATATTCAATCTTGGAACGAAACGCAAGCAACCTTATTTAATGCGCTAAATATGGAAAAGCTCTTGACCAGTTTCATGCTGCTAATGATTGTCGTTATTGGCGCGGTTAATATTATTTCAACGCTTGTTATGGTGGTTTCTGATAAAACCTCTGATGTTGCTATATTGAGAACAATGGGAGCAAGTCGCTCAATAATTATGAAAATATTTGTTGTACAAGGACTTATTGTTGGTATTGTAGGGACGACAATCGGAGCTCTACTGGGCCTACTTTTAGCGAACAACATCACCAAGTTAAGTCTATGGCTTGAGCAACTGATCAACTTAGTTTTTGCTGACGCCAATATATATTTGATATCCCACCTACAAACTCGTGTTAACGTCAGCGAAGTAATGCTGGTCTGTTTAATTGCTCTATTAATTTGTTTTTTGGCTACGCTGTATCCTGCTTTCCGCGCCAGTAAGATTCAGCCAGCAGAGGCTCTTAGGTCTGGATGATGTCTGAGAATGACTGGATAATTTGTTGATCTTGCTATTGCTATTGAAAGGATATCGTTATGAGTGCTGAAACACCTGTAATTAGTTGTCAGCAGCTTAAGAAAACCTATACCCAAGGAACGCAGATTGTTGAGGTGTTACGGGATATAAGCATGGAGATTACTAGTGGTGATCAGGTTGCAATTGTAGGAAGTTCGGGGTCAGGAAAGACTACGTTATTAAACCTGCTTGGAGGGCTGGACCTTCCAACCGAAGGTACTGTGTACATGGCCGGTAAAAATATAGCGTTAGTTAATGACGCTGAGCGGGGGCATCTACGCAATAAATACCTTGGTTTTGTGTACCAGTTTCATCACTTATTGGGAGAATTTACCGCACTTGAAAACGTCTGTATGCCATTATTGATTGCAGGAGTCGGGCTAAAAACTGCTAAGGAGCGAGCAACTAATATGCTTTTACGAGTATCTTTAGGAGATCGGATGCCGCATAAACCAACTGAACTTTCTGGTGGCGAACGACAACGGGTAGCAATAGCGAGAGCGCTTGTAGGAAATCCCCGTTGTGTTTTACTGGATGAGCCAACAGGCAACCTCGATCGCCATTCTGCGATGGAGATACAAGAATTGATAGCTGAACTGAATAGGACTCTAGGAATAGGTTTTGTTGTCGTTACTCACAACGAACAACTTGCGGACTCCATGAACCGTAGCTTGTTGCTAAAAGATGGATCTCTAAATGAAGGATAAAAATATTAGCCTTCCACGTTATATAGCTACTCGGTATGTTAGCGTGAACAAACGTAGTCAACTGGTTTCTTTTATGTCAGCGATTTCAATATTTGGTATTGCGCTTGGAATAGCCATATTAATAACAGTTCTCTCCGTTATGAACGGTTTTGATCGAGAGATGCGTGAAAACGTACTAGGTATAGTTCCTCACCTTACAATTCAAACCGAGGAGAACCTAACGGCTGATGATTGGGCCTCGATCGAAAATATAGCTAACGAGCATCCTATGGTATTAGGGACGGCTCCAGCAATAGAAACTATGGGAGTTGTTGCCAACGCGGCAGGTAATAAGGGTGTAGTGATTAATGGTATAGACTTAGACCAAGAAGCTTCTGTCTCAATCATTGATAATTTCTTCGTTTCAGGGAGCTTAGCTGGTTTGCGTGAATCTCGCTGGGGATTAGCATTAGGCCAAACACTGGCAGATAGGCTTGGAGTAGAAGTAGGTGATAGTGTAGATCTTTTTTCTCCGACGGTTTCAATCAATCCAATCATGCCATTGGCGACGTTTCGAAACTTCAAGGTAGTTGGTGTGTTTAAAGTGGGAAGCCAAGATTTGGATAGTGATTTCGTTATGATTAATATAGCGGCCGCGAGATCGCTTTTTCGTTTGCGTACTTCTCACAATAGCTTGCGCATACATATAACTGACGTGTTGGAGGCTGACCGTGTTCAACCTGAGCTTCAGATGAATCTTCCCGCCGGTCTCAATATATCTAGTTGGACAACCCAGTTTGGAGCTATTTATAACAATATTCAGTTTTCTCGAACAATTATCGGATTTATGCTTTGGTTGCTTGTAGGTGTTGCAGTATTCAATCAAATAGTAAGTTTGATCATGATCGTAAGGGATAAGCGTGGCGATATCGCTATATTGCGTACAATGGGCGCGACACCGCAAATTATTAGACGTATATTTATGTGGCAAGGTTGTCTGATAGGTACGATTGGCATTCTGATTGGCGTTTTTTTGGGCATAATAGGATCACTCCAAATCACTAACCTAGCAGTATTAATTGAAAATGTTTTCTCCATACAGTTTTTAAGCGCCGAAGTCTATCCAATTGATTTTCTGCCTTCTGAGATTAGCGTTCTTGATATTTTAGTAGTAGTCACAGGTGTATTTCTATTGTCGTTATTGGCCACTATCTATCCTGCCAGCAAAGCGGCTGCGATTCAGCCAGCTCAGGCTTTACGAGCCGATTAATATAAGAGGAAATTGAATAACCCTTTTTTGCCCCAATTAGTTACCTATGGTAAACAACAAACAATTAGATACTAAATATCGAGGTTGGCAGCTGTATCGAAGGCTATTTCGTTATGTAATCCCGCATCAACTTGCTATCTACGGTAGTATCGTCGGCTATCTCATATTTGCTGCCACGACACCTGCAACCACGTGGTGGTTAGGCCTTACAGTTGATGCAATAAACGCGGAAAACTATGAAGAACTCCGAATTTTAAGTCCTTTGCTCTGTATCGCTATCGTGGTTGTTCGCGGAATAGGCGGGTTTATGGGGTCCTATTCTCTCGCTGCTATTGCTAATCATGTAATTCATAAACTGCGCTGCGAGTTAATTGATCATCTGATTACGCTACCCTCAATATATTTTGATAGAAATACTTCTGGCAAGTTGGTTTCTAAATTTACCTACGATGTAACTCAGATAACGGGTGCCGCCACTAGCGCAGTTGCTGTGGTAATTCGGGAAGGATTCACGGTACTAGGTTTGCTGATTTATCTCTTGATTATCGATTGGCGTTTGAGTTTAACTTTTTTAATAATCGCTCCCTTTGTTGCCAAGATTGTCGATATAGCGTCCCGGCGGTTCCGCCGTTATAGCACCCAGATGCAAGACTCAATGGGCGAAGTTACCCAGATCACAAACGAAACGATAAAAGGCCATCGGGTAATTCGCACCTTTAATGCAGAAGATTTTATCAGCGATAAATTATTTAAAGCCAGTGATCGGAATCGTCAACAAAATATGAAGATGGCTTTAACACGCAGCGCCAGTACTCCGCTGGTTCAATTAATTGTTGCAATGGCGTTAGCGCTGCTAGTGTGGTTGGCGATGTCACCAGATTTCTTTTTAGATAAAACTCCAGGAGATTTTGTCGCATTTCTTGGTGCAGCAGGATTGTTGGCTAAACCCATTAGACAGCTAACTCAAGTTAATTCGGTGATACAACGTGGTCTTTCCGCTGCCTATAGTATTTTTACCTTGTTGGACGAGCAATCTGAAATCAACACAGGCCATCACACTCCTCATCGGGTAAAAGGGAAAATAGAATTTAAGGAAGTGAATTTTACATACGGTGACGCCGGTAATGCGCTCAGCGATATAACTTTTATTGCGGAAGCAGGCAATACGATAGCGTTAGTTGGTAAATCTGGGAGTGGTAAATCGAGCCTTGTCAGTTTAATCCCACGCTTTTACGACTGCACAAACGGCGAAGTGAAGCTTGATGGGATTCCGCTCACGGAATATGAGTTAAAAAATTTACGCCTCCATATATCGCTCGTAACACAGCAAGTAGTGCTATTTAATGGTACGGTTGCTGAAAATATTGCGTATGGTGAAAGTGTAATCGATGATCAAAAAATTCTAAGCGCAGCCACTAATGCTCATGTTATGGAGTTTGTTGAACAATTGCCTAGCGGCTTGGATACGCAAGTAGGGGATGACGCTAGTCTATTGTCCGGCGGACAACGCCAGCGTATTGCTATTGCTCGTGCGCTGTTAAAAAATGCGCCTATATTGATTCTTGATGAAGCCACCTCTTCACTTGATTCTGAGTCAGAGCAGCATATACAGGCCGCTTTAAAGACACTGATGGAGGGGCGTACTACCTTTGTTATCGCTCATCGATTATCTACTATCGAGAACGCAGATTTGATTCTGGTACTGGATGAGGGAAAGATAGTTGAATCGGGTTCTCACACCGAACTGCTTCTTAATAATAGCTATTATTCAAGGCTATACAAGATGCAGTTTATGGAGAACGATACGGTTGAAGGTTAATGAATTTCCTAGAAACTGCTTGGTACAAGAAGGCAAGGTGGCTAATCCTGTTGTGGCCTTTTTCCATGATATACCGGATGGTTGTAGTTTTACTCCGTAAGAAGCATCAAAGTAATAATGATTTGCAGAAATTATCAGTGCCTGTGATTGTCATTGGTAATATCTCAGTTGGAGGTACTGGCAAAACTCCATTGCTAATCGCCCTCGCTAATATTCTCAAGAGCAAAGGTATCAATCCGGGTATTATCAGTAGAGGTTATGGAGGTAAGGCTGCTACTTATCCACTGGAGGTATCTCTAGAGACGAACGTTACTGAATGCGGAGATGAAGCGATTCTATTGGCAGAAAAAACTGGTTGTCCGATTGTTGTCGCTCCTGACCGAAAAAAGGCGTTGAAGTCGCTTATTGAAAAACACGCCGTAGATATTGTCCTAAGCGATGATGGTATGCAGCACTATCGGCTTTCAAGAGATCTTGAGATTTGTGTAATCGACGGTAAGCGCTTATTTGCGAATGGTTTCTGTTTTCCTGCGGGCCCCCTACGAGAGCCCATTAAACGGTTAACGGAGGTTGATTTTATAGTAATTAACGGGAAGACTTCTGAACAGTCGGGAATGCTGCAATCTGCTGCTGAAATGATTGTAGAGCCTAAATTTTTAGTGAATTTATTAACTGAAGAAAAGCGCCCCTTTAGTGGCGCGCCCTTCAATATGGGCAGTGTTGTACAGGCGGTATCGGCTATAGGTAATCCTCAGCGTTTCTATGATTTGTTAGATGAATTACCATATCGGATGAAGAAATTTAGCTTCCCGGATCATTTCTTATACAGTGAAGAGGATTTCTTGAGCATGGACCTCGATCATCATCAGCCGATTGTTATGACCGAAAAAGATGCTATAAAGTGCAGAGGGTTTGCGCAAAGTAATTACTGGTATTTATTGACGGAAGTATCTTTACCCCAATCCTTTACGGATGATTTCGTTACACAGGTAGAGTCATTTGTTCAATAGCACAGAAGGGTATAACAATGTTGGATGTTAAGTTACTGAGCATTCTCGTATGTCCAAACTGCAAAGGGGAATTACACTACGACAAAACAGCCAATGAATTGATTTGCTACGGTGACGCTCTCGCTTACCCTATCAAGGAGGGTATTCCGATTATGCTAACTAACGAAGCTAGAGGCTTAACTCCTGAAGAACGAGAAAAATCTTAATGCCATTTTCGGTTATTATTCCAGCTCGATATAACGCTAGTCGACTTCCTGGTAAACCGTTACTAGATCTTGCTGGAAAATCCATGCTCCAACGGACCTACGAGAATGCGAAAGCAAGCACCGCTCAGGATGTATATATCGCTACAGATGATGAGCGAATTAAAAAAGTTTCCGAAAGCTTTGGTGCAAAAGTTTTTATGACCTCGATTAACCATAAATCTGGCACAGACAGGATTCAGGAAGTAGCTGCTAAATTAAAGCTCTCGGAAGACCAGATTATTGTAAACGTGCAGGCTGATGAGCCATTACTTCCCTCAACGGTTATCGATCAAGTTTTTCGTAATTTAAATAAGCGCCCGGAAGCTGGGATGGCTACTGTCTGCGAGGTCATCACTGTTCAGCCCGAAATTGAAGACCCCCATGCAGTTAAAGTGGTCATAGACGATGAAGGGTATGCTCTTTATTTCAGCAGAGCGACTATTCCTTATCAAGCGAGCGCATCAGCAAGAAACTGCTACCGCCATATAGGTATCTATGCCTACCGGTTGGCAGTATTGAATCAATTTGTCGAATGGCCTGCTGCTGACCTAGAGGTTTCCGAAAAGCTGGAGCAACTGCGAGCCCTGTCTAAGGGAGTTAAGGTTCATGTTGAAGTGTCTGCAGAGCATGTACCAGTAGGAATTGATACGGAACGCGATCTCCAGGCTGTTCGTAATTATCTAGCCACGAAATAGCACTAATGGGTTTATGAACAGCGAGAATCAGTTTTCACCTCCTGCAGTGAAAGTACTCATGGTATGTCTGGGTAATATTTGCCGCTCCCCAACAGCTCATGGAGTCTTTCATAAAATTATAAAAACCAATAATTTAGAACAATATATCAAGGTGGATTCTGCAGGCACGGGTGACTGGCACATAGGTGAATCCCCAGATAATCGTGCTATTAAAGCTGCCGCGAAGCGGGGTTACCAGATCGGTACCTACAAAGCTCGTCAGGTATGCGCACCAGACTTCGAGATCTATAACTATATTCTTGCTATGGATCACACCAATCTTCTTGATTTAAAAAGGATGTGTCCAGCTGCACATCAAACTAAACTTCAGTTATTACTGACCTGGGGGGATTCGCTTCATGATACGGTACCGGATCCTTTTTACAGTGGAGACGAAGGCTTCAAATTGGTATTGGATTTGGTAGAAGACGCCTGTGAAAAGCTACTACGGCACATTAAAGACAGACATTTTCTGATTTCCTGAGGTAGGCCGAATCATGGAAATTCACCAGAAATTTGATTTGAAGGAATACAATACGTTTGGTGTAGCGGCAACAGCCGCCCACTTTGTCCATATCTACAATGAAACTGATCTGCGCTCTGCACTTAACTATGCGAGTCGCTTTAACCTTTCAGTATTAATCTTAGGTATGGGCTCTAATCTCTTGTTTACAAGGGATTTTAACGGCTTAGTTATTCAAATAGCTTGGCGTGGAATAGAGTGGTCTGAAGACTTTGATCGAGTTACCGTAAGTTGCGGAGAAAACTGGCACGATTTGGTAATACAATGCCTTAATAAAGGTCTACATGGCATTGAAAACTTAGCATTAATTCCCGGTAATGTCGGGGCAGCACCTATTCAGAATATTGGTGCATATGGGGTGGAACTGTCCGAATTCATTTACGAAGTAAAGGCTCTTGATAAACGAACAGGTGAAATAACCAAATTCGATAATAAACGTTGCGAATTCACCTATCGCGGAAGCTTTTTTAAGGGCGAAGGAGGTGAACATTTTGTGGTCACTGAGATAACGTTGCAGCTTACTAGAACTTGGAAACCAAACATCAACTATGAGGCGTTACGAAAAGCTCTTACCTCAGAAAAACCAAGCCCTCAGCAGGTCTTTGATACTGTCTGCAACATCCGACAAAGTAAATTACCCGACCCAGGCAAACTGGGGAACGCAGGGAGCTTCTTCAAGAATCCAGTTATTTCGCATGAGAAATTGACAAGCCTTCAAGAAATCTTCGCCAATATCCCCGTATTTGACACAGGAAAAAGTAATTTTGTGAAAGTTCCGGCTGCTTGGTTGGTGGAAAAGGCAGGGTGGAAAGGTAGGCGTCGCGGTAATGCAGCTGTCTCAACAAATCACGCATTAGTATTAGTGAACCCTGGAAAAGCAAGTGGTCAGGACATACTGGCGCTCGCTCAAGATATAAGCTCTTCCGTCCAAGAAAAATTTGGTATAACGCTAGAACCTGAAGTTCGATTAATCTAAAAACTGCTAGCCAGTTAGGTCGGTTGAGGGGCTCTGCTTCATCGGATACCCTTAATAGGCTTAGCTTCTAATAACCGAGAAACCGAGCTGTCTTTTTAAAATATGCGCAAACTAGAAACAGTGAGACTTGATCCCAAGCGTTTCCTAGCTAATCTGACAAGCAAGCCTGGCATTTATCAAATGCTCGATTCTCAGGGCAGGGTACTTTACGTAGGAAAGGCCCGTAATCTAAAAAAGAGAGTAGGCAGCTATTTTCGGGCTTCTGGTCTTAACACTAAAACCATGGTGATGATTGATAAAATCGTTGATATTCAAGTTACGATTACTAGCAGCGAAACGGAAGCACTATTACTAGAACAGAATCTTATTAAGACCCTCCGTCCAGCGTATAACATTCAACTAAGAGATGATAAGTCCTACCCTTACATCCTTTTGTCTGAAGGAACTGACTACCCGCGGCTGGTCTTTTACCGAGGAAGTAGGAAGCAAGCTGGTCGTTTTTTTGGGCCCTATCCTAGCACTCATGCTACACGCGAAACCTTGCAGATATTACAAAAGGTGTTTCGGGTTAGACAATGTGAAGACAGCTATTTCAAAAATCGTTCGAGACCTTGTCTCCAATATCAAATAGGCCGCTGTACGGCCCCATGTGTTGGATTAATCACCAAGAAGGATTATGCACGGGACGTACATTATTCAACTCTTTTTTTGAAGGGTAAGAGTGACCGACTAACAAAAGAGTTAACTAATAGGATGGAATCTGCATCCGCTACTGAGAATTTCGAGAAAGCTGCGCTCGTAAGGAATCAGATTATCGATCTGCGGCGTATTCAAGAGCAACAATACGTAACCAACCAAGGCGAAGACGCCGATGTTATCGCCGGCGAACTACGGCAAACATATGCGTGCATCCATGTCATTAACGTTCGGGCCGGTCGAATAATTGGCAGTAAAAGTTTTTATCCTCGGTATCGATTGGCTACTTCGCAAAAAGATCTCCTGGAAGCTTTTGTCTCACAATCTTACCTCCGAGAAGGTCATTCCTCTTCGATACCAAAAGAGATAATAATTCCAAGTGTATTGAAAGGGGCGGAGGAGCTTCAAAATGCCCTATCATATGTGGCTGGGCGAAAGATAAAATTATCAATGAGGGTTAGAGGCCACCGTGCTAAATGGGTGAAACTGGCCATTACAAACGCCAGAGAGTCGCTTGAGGCGCACATTGCTAATAAACAAAATACGCAAAAACAGTTCATGCTGTTGCAGGATACCCTTGAATTAGATTCACAGCCTTCGAGAGTGGAATGTTTTGATATCAGCCACACGGCAGGGGAAGTTACGGTGGCATCCTGCGTAGTATTTGACGAAAATGGACCGATCAAGAGCCATTACCGTCGTTTTAATATCAAAGGTGTGAAATCTGGAGACGATTACGGGGCAATGGAACAGGTACTTGATCGCCGTTTCACCCGTTTAAGTAAAGGAGAAGGAAAGCTCCCTGATATCGTACTTTTAGATGGAGGAAAGGGTCAGCTTAAGCAGGCTGAGAAAGTAATGCAGAAATTTCAGTTGCCGGAAATTCAGTTATTGGCCATAGCTAAAGGAATTAGTCGGAGGGCTGGGCAAGAAACGTTGTTCCTTTCCAAATCAGGGGAACATCATGAAATAGCTCTACCTCCAAGGTCGCCCGCTTTACATCTGCTGCAACAGATAAGAGATGAAGCCCATCGCTTCGCTCTCACGGGGCATAGACAACGACGTGGTAAGACGCGAAAGCAATCAACATTGGAGCAAATACCCGGGCTTGGGCCAAAACGTAGAAGGGAGCTAGTTAAGTATTTCGGAGGCCAGCAAGAAATCAAAAAAGCTAGCGAAGAAGAAATTGCAAAGGTCAAAGGCATAAACAAAAAGCTGGCCGAAGATATATATACTTATCTACATAATCAGTAGGTATCTGTTAGCAATAGCATTACTTAAGGATATGTTTTCATTTTTGGTATAACTTTTGATATCGAAGCTTATTGTATTTTAAATTGTGAAAAATGAATTGGGCGAATCAGGTTACTTATCTTCGTTTGTTGCTTATTCCGCTGGTGATAGCTTGCTTTTATTCCGGGCTTTCTAACGCTAATTTGCTGGCAGCGCTATTGTTTACTATGGCCAGTCTTAGCGACTGGCTGGATGGTTATCTGGCGCGTCGTTTAAACCAGACTTCTGATTTTGGTGCATTCTTGGACCCGGTTGCGGACAAACTTCTAGTTGTCATTGTGCTAATTATGTTAGTCACTGTGTATAGCAACTTACTGTTGGCAACTGCAGTGATTATTGCCCGAGAAATAATTATGTCGGCGTTAAGGGAATGGATGGCATTAAAGGGGCAGCGTGAAGCTGTAGCGGTGGCCTTTTCGGGAAAATTAAAAACCACCGTACAAATGATAGCGATTATTTTATTATTGTTGGCGACGCCACAATACTTAGAATGGCTTTGGCAACTGGGCCTTATCTTGCTTTATCTAGCTGCGGTGCTGAGTGTCTATTCAATGCTGCAATATCTAAAAAGCGCTTGGCCAACACTCCGAAAGGGCGTGTAATTCATTACTTCATAGAGGCTTTCTAGCTTGACTCCCGACGCTTAGGTATTAGAATAGGGCGCCTCAATTTTTAGGACTGGTTACTGATATAGCAAGCCTAAGTAGCGATAGACTAGTTACTTAACTGCAGAGCGGGAATAGCTCAGTTGGTAGAGCATCTGCTTGCCAAGCAGAAGGTCGCCGGTTCGACCCCGGTTTCCCGCTCCAATTTCACAAACTCTCGAGGACCTAATCTCCAACAGTGAACTTAGAACTTGCTCTTTAGGCTCCTTGAATATTCCAAGGGATGAAGAGCTATAACACCTGCTATTTCTTTGAAGAGCTCATTAAACTCTCTTTCAGCCCCATAAAAAATGAAAGGTTACGAAGATAGTAACTCTTTGTTAACTTCTGTACTGTATAAGAAATCTTTTTAGAAGATTCATGTTGATTGCCAGAGAGAGACCAACTATTTTCTTCACCACATGCTCATCGGTGCCGGGTTTGTTATAGTTCGGCCTCGCTGATTATTTAGATATGGCTGGGTGGCAGAGTGGTCATGCAGCGGACTGCAACTCCG
>CEVI01077757.1_pt1 | contig 12113 bp, 16 predicted proteins | sample 531471 | NCBI WGS metagenome assembly CEVI01 (sample SAMEA2623513, study PRJEB7988) | marine metagenome | isolation source: saline water (ENVO:00002010), including
CCAGCGTGACAATGCGGGTGGTACACAGGCTGCGACTAATCCATCGAGCGCAGTGACGCCAACTACCACCAGCGATGCGGAGGTTGATGCTGATAACACAGGACCATCAACTACCGAAAAGAAAGAGAATACTCCAGAGGCATCACCTCAGAATGAGAAAAGCCTAGAAAAGCCGAAGGGCGTAGGCACTGCAAGCGTTAACCCAACGCCAGGATTTTCAGGTGAACGCAAAACGCAAGATACCTCTAACGTAAAAGCACAAAAAGAGAGTGATACTGACCCAAAGTCTCGTGACGCTGGGATAACGCAGCAACAGGCGGTAGGGAATACACAAACTCAAGGCTTAGCTAACCCAAGCGCTAGTGCAGCGAACACTAATCAGGCTATAGAGGAGCAAAATATGATGGATGACTTCATCGCTCGCGGTGCAGAAAAAGTGTCTTCTCTTGATTCTGTAGCAGCAGAAAATGATCTAGAGATAACGCAAAATGACTCAGGGATGAATGTCATTGATATTGCTTCAGCGCCGAACGGTGAGGTTACAATCGGTGGTGCCATGTATACACTTGTTGGTGATCGTACCGATGATACTGGCGAGTCTATCGGTCAACTCTTCTATGACAAGACGTCTGATAACTATACGTCCGTTGAATACGGAAAAGTAGTTAACTGGGGAGATACTAATCCAAACAAACAGGTGTAAGGAAAAAAGGGGCGTAAATAACGCCCCTTTTTTACAACCATTTCAGTTTTAATTAAGAAATGCTGTCCAGCCCTGCCATTCGCTGTAATATTCTTTAGGGTTAAATGGGATGTCTGGCGGCCGATTTCCTTTACTGCACAAATCAAACCATTGCGTTGAGGTTTTTATGCCCATCCCTTTTACTTTAGATTTCGCTTCCGCGAAAGATAGAAATACATCTGAACTGGACTTTGCGAGAAATAATGACCACGACTTAAATTCTTGATAGAAAATATCAGGACGTGCTGGCACAAGCTGTCCTAATTCGCCATTTTTTACGCTTTCATTGTATGAAAGGCGTGTACTGATATGTTTTTTTTGCACCACCTCCCTAAGCGTTTCATACGTGGGGATTGTCGTAGATGGTGAACCATTTTGCAGATACTCACGCTCACCGATTTCTATGAACTCCACCCAGCTTGTGAAACTACTGTAGAACTTTCTTGGGTCGCGAGGAACTACACGAGAAACATTGTTATTTTTATATGCTTCTTTGAAGTCTTTCTGCCTAGTTAGTTTTTGTGCAACTACATAAGCTGCGGCCTTTTCCATGCTTAATTTTGGAATGTTTCGAGCATTCACATTAGCTAAATTAATCATCTTGCTTTTCTAGTTATTAGTATTAAACGAATCAATCTTAAAATTTATTTTCCACGCTCATTTTTTCGCTTCTCTATGGAAAATTTTATTGCTCCATATAGGTACTATATTACATCCGTATTTACTGAACGAGGCTACTCCATGAACAAGCGATTAGATTACAGCGTATTTATTGAAGACCCAATTATACGGCTGTTTACGCTCATTAACGCTGGATTAGTCATCGCATATCTATGGATATCACTCGTCCATGTACCACAATATAAATACACCTTTAATGTTGCTTTCTTACTTATCCCGCTCTTAACGGCCGTGTTATTCAAAGCATTCGATGCAACGTTAGAGATATGCGATGAAGGTAAACTGCATTATACCGAAAAGTTTTTATTTTTTACGGCAAAACATCTCCAATCACCTTCAATTGGCGTAAATAGATGCAAAAAATGGTCTCAAATTACCCTAACATCAGGAGATGAAACAATATTTACGAGATTTATTTATCTAAACGATGAAGCTGACCGCATTGTGAATGGTATGAAGAAGATAATGAGTCAGGCAAAGTAAGCTAGTAGCGACTTCCTGCCAACCTTTAACTATTTCACTGAAAAAATCATCATCGCTATAACATTTAGATAGCGCGATTGTTAAACATAAGGCTGTACTATGACACATCGACACTTTCAACCAGATTACATGTTTGCACACCAACCGTTGGTCAGCCTGCTCAACCATAAACCCGTAGCGTGTGAGCTCCTATTGCGCCACTTCGACGGGATAAGTATTGAAACCTTTCTTGATACACCTGAGCTATTTAACAGACACGTGGTGGGCCTAATGAAAGCAAAGGCGGATGTGACTAAACACCTTTTTCTAACGCAAGGTGTATCCAGTATATTTGTTAACCTTACACCAAACCAAATCAGTGCCCCTGATTTTATGCATTCTCTAGACGCGTTTTATAAAAACGGTATTAGCCCATCAAGCGTAGCCATTGAGGTTACAGAGCAATTTTATGCCGTTGACGAGTGTGCATTTTATAACAACTTAAAGGAAGCACGACGTAGGGGACACCCTATTGTGGTCGATGACTTTGGTGCTGGTTTTAGTAACTTCAACTATGTCAGAAGATTAAAGCCCAGCATTGTGAAAACCGATAAAAGCATTCTTGAAAGTGCTATGTCTGACAGTTATTCGAGAGAGTTTTTGCGCAACCTTGTTTCTTTCTTGCGTACTGTAAAATGTAAAGTCGTCATAGAGGGGGTAGAAGACAAAGACTATCTTAACATCGCCCAACAATGCAGGGCAGACTATTTACAGGGTTATTTGTTCGGCATTCCTCACGACATTGAGCGTGACACGGTTGAATCTTTACGCAAGCCTGTAAACTTGCGTACCAGTAGCAGTGTTAGTGGCATTGGTACATTCCCCAATGCACCTCATTTCTCTACCCGATAAAGATGCAACCGCGGTATAACAAGCTCTTTTGTTACACTTCGTTTGCCACTAGCATCACCTTGATAATCTCTAAACCCAACTAACTCGACGTTATCGTCCAATACCAGTATAGGCGAATGAGCGACAAAGGTTGTCTTTCGCTTATTGTGGAAATATACATTTGCTATCGGTGTTTTTCTTATAGGCCGCTCTTGGCGCAGAATTGCACTTGGCGGCAACGTTGACAACGCCTTTCGCTCTATCTCTATTTGCTGTGACCACGACGTCGCATCAATATGCCCACGTGCGTATTTCTCGCTGTTATCAAGCTTCTTAAGCCACTCGTCCCGACGGGCTTTTTTTGACATCGATACGCGATTTGAAAATGAAAAACTGAGTCGTTTCAATTCTCCTTTTGGAATAACATGAATATGTCGACCTATGGCTTTACGTATGCCCATGGGAACCGCTTGTTTCATGACCTCAAACTGAACATCTTTATCAGGCGACACATCGCGAACGAACTGCATTAAACTGTCTTTTCTCTGATTGATTATATTCACTCTCTCACAGATTTCCTGTTGGTCATCGACGCGCAATTGAATGACACCGGGCAAGCGCTTAGCCATGACTCCGGCCTGTTCTTGAACGAGATGATGATCTGAATAATGCAGCAACCCGCGTTCAAAAGCCTGTCGACCACTGACGACATTAGGCGCTAGGTTTATGTGTTGAATACCCACATCTTGTACCTTACCTACATCAAGCATGTACACGGTAGCTTGAATCATTTGCTGTCCCCGAAGGACAAGGTTTAGGCTATCGATATGACTGAGAAGCGAAAAATAATCCTCACGAATCGTTCTCGAATCACGGAACAATGCTTCGGTGAGTTCAACATTTTTTTCCACCCACACACCCTCATTGATTAAAATAACTACATCATACCCTTATGGTCCGTCAAAGACAACGTTTGACATCTCAGGCCGATACGCCTCTTATGACGTAGACGCTCTATTACGTCGCGCCCCTTTCGTTCTCTCTTTCTACTTGACCTTTCTCGCATTTTTTCTCGCACAGAGCGGGGGTTGGGTAGCGCATGTGCCGAAGGCAGCGCAAAGACCTTTTATAAAGGTATGATGTAGTTGTATGTGTAGTAATTCTATCTTTTCCCCTTTTTCACCCTTCGTAAATTTTAGGCCTAAAGGGTTATTCTTTTCTTTGTGGCTTTATAATACTCTCTTTTTATGTGTGGTATTATTGTGCGCACAAAATTGGAATTATTAATCAATAATGGAAATGAAATTTGAATATGGACATTCAAACCTCACAAACGAGAATTTTTGTAGGCGAGTCTCAAATGAAGAAAACCCTCGAAACCATCACAAGCTACATTGGTCTGAGGCGTCAATATTCAGCAGATGCCATGCAAATTCATCTTTATGCCTCTATCCATGCTTATCGTTTAATGACTGATGGCCCAAGCGTTAACCCTATGGATTATATGTTTGTGACGCAGGGTGTATTTGGCTTGTTTGAAAAATCCGGCTTTAATCTATACATGTGGCTGCATGCTCGTTCCATCTCTATTCCAATCAATGTAATTCTTCGACTGATGGTGAGGACAACGTATGCGTTGTATGAGCCCACAATGGCAGGCAATTCTGAAGGCGTAAGAATTGCCACCAAGCGCATTTCTCGACTGCATAAGCTTATCGATAACTTTCTAAACACGGTACCGAAGCAACATGAAACTGCAGTGAGACACCTTACCTATCAGTTGGTCGATAAGAACTCGTTGAAATCACGCATGGAGCGTCTCATGGTAGAGCAGGAAAGAGGGGAATAGGGAAGGGCGACAGAACCAAGAAAAAGGCCTATCTGACAAATAGGCCTATAGGTTCTAGCAAATGATTTATTTGAATTAGATTCATTTCACTGAGGTATTTTTGTTAATAATCGCAGATAGTAAAATTATAACATCATGCATTGAGCCATTTTCAATGGCCTTAAAAGTTTCTTCAGTGATAGGGGATATAGTTGGAGTTGCACATTTGTAGCCCATATACTTTTCTTTCAAAAATGGTAGATGATTTTTTATCCAAACAGTTTTTTCGGGATGAAGCCCATTTTCACAAGCTAACCAAAAGATACTTTCTCTTCCGCATCTAAAAACAAAATCTTCTTCTTCCTCGCTTTCAAAATTCATATGACGGGTAGCAAGATCGAAACAATCGAAGTAGCGAGCGACTGATCGTTCAATTGAGTCTCTAAAAGCTGATAATGTGTCTTGTTTTCCTTCCACGATGATTTTCCTATTAAAAAGGTGACTTAAATATTTGTTGGGATGGCTCAACTAAAAAGGCCATCTCATGATGGCCTTTTTACTAGAACAAATTATCTAGCGGGTTGTCGTTTTGCTCTGCCAGCGGATTTGGCTCTCTCAGCGCAGGAGTGGTCTCTTTAATCATGCACATAGGTTGTACACAGTAGTCACCAACAGGTATTTGGGATTTTTCAGGACATTGCTTTGAGCTTGCTGGCAAGGTGTTTTCCTGAATCAAAGTGCCGTTATCGTCGATCATAAACATTTTCGTTGCTTGTGCGCCGTCAGTCACTTTAAAGACGACTTTCGCATCCTTATCGCCACAGTTGAAAATGAGTTTAGTGTCCTTAATTCCACTTAAAATAGCATCCGCATCAAACTCTTCAGCTTGAACAGAGCCGAACATACACGAAACACTGACCAGCGGCAGTAATAGTTTTTTCATCACATTACTCTCTTATTATTTCCAATTTCACGGCATGTCGGCCCCATAAATGGCGCAACACTAAATACAATAAACAGGGTAACCCCTATCACGATTAACGCTACACTTATGGCATCCTGCATAAGTATCAGCCCCAAGTAGGCAATAAAGACGCCTATAGTTGAAAAAATGGTGTTGAAAGACATGTTCACCTCTTAATATCCAATTAGCACTGAGCGGTTCGGATGAAACTTGCTGTACCTCTCTCCAACCGATAGCGTCACTATTTGCTGAGGGTTAACGCCAAGCTCAAGAAGCAAAGACTTGACCGCTAGAGAGCGTTTCATGCCTAATCTATAGTTATAGTTTGAGCCGCCTTCTGAGGACGCATTCCCTTGCAAGATCACTTTGGTATTAGGGTTAGCAATAAGATGCCTCGCATGTGGTTCGACGACCTCCGCTGCATTAAACGGGAGTTCAGCCGAGTCGAAATCGAATGTAACTATATGCGAGATACGCGCATCCATTACAGCAGGTGGCTCTAACGTTACATCTTCGGCGTCGCTTGAAAGGTAAATATCCTCTTCCAACTGCTTGTTGGTGGCGCAACCAGCAACTACAAGTAAGACAAACGTAGATAATGCTAGATTAGACATCTTTGGCATTTCTATTCCTCACTATATCCGCTGATTTATTCTTCTTTTTCTTCAACAATTTTTGACGCTTTGTTTTTTTTCTTTATTTCGTTAGCGCCAAAAAAGGTAACGCCTACAATGAAAAAGAGTATCCATTGTTGACCGGCAGCGCTCACGTCATCTATGAACGCAAATAGTCCATAAAGAAAGAAACCAAATCCCAATAGCCAAAGTGCTTTTTCGCCCTTATCCAGCCGGTTGTAATACTTTAATGCGTTCATATGACTCTCCTAGTAAGTTCAAATTTATTATAGGGAGGCATCAGGTGATTTTTTTTCGTAGACGGCTTAATTTTGAGGTGTGTAATTTAGCTTTGCGTTCTAGCGATATGTAGTATTAGGATACGATTGAAACATAACATGTCACGTTGGAGCGATATGAACCTCAAAGAAATGACTGCCTTAGCAGAGGAGTTGGTAGAGACGGGTTTGCTTATCAAGACCATGAATTCAGTTACCATGGGGCTTAACATTATGGGCTACAGCAATGCAGAAGTATTTAAGCGTAGCGCATCTCTCTCGCCAATTCCTTTCTATGCACCGAGCGAAGAGCAGGGTAAAGGACTCGTGAATTTTTGCGGTCAGTTAAATACGATGATTGCCCATAAGGCGGCCGCCGAAGAGTTGCTTATCTCTTTTCCTCATCACCTCATGTACGGGAATGACATCGAAGATAAACTTGATGTTTCTCGGCGCTATCAGAGCATCATTAGTAAACTGTCTTTTATGGACAAAAAATCTGTGTATGAGTGTTTAGGTACCAAAGACAGTAATCAGGCCAGAGCGATTGGGCGTCTGGTGAAAGCTGGGAAACTCATTGAGCTAAAGATAGGGGCTCTTACAGACCCAATTTACCCTTCTTTTCAATTCGATGAAAATGTGGTGATTTACCCCGGTATAGAGCGAGTTATTTCATTATTAGCTGAAAATGGTAAATCTGTTCTAGAATTTTGCGAGTTTGTAAACGATGAAGACCATTTTATGAGTAGCGTGAAAAAGACATCGATTAAGAACAAAAAGAAGCCATTTTCCGTATTTATTTCTGATGATAGTGTAGAACAGTTATTCGAACACTGGCTTGCAGAGAGTATGTTTTAGTACAAAACTAAAAGGAGTAAAGGCATGACTGTTAAAAGGGACAATATTATGGAACTGAAAAGCTTTAACGACGTGTCTTTACCTTACATTAGCGACGAGCGCCTCAATCGAATTCACAGGGAGAATTCAATGAGTATGTATAAAGGGTTGCTTTTACTTCTCGCGATTCTTTCAGTCGAGCACTTCTTTCTCTACTCCCTGTATGGTGTAGCTGAATTTATCCTCAGTATTTTCTATGAGGATATTGATATTGGTTTGCGCGATATACGTACTATGGAAGGGATTTTATGGGTACTTATCATCATTGGTTTCATACAGTATAAAAAGGCGTCATTAACCGTAAAGTGGAAAGCGGATGATATAATTGTCCCGATACTATTTCCCCGTTCACTCAACGAAAAAGAAAAGTTAAAGGTGATGGATATTGTGCATCGCCATAATTGTACCGTCCCATACTATAAAAGCGTTGTTGAATCGGGTAGGGTTCTAAACAGCGTAGACCTTACGTACATTAAACTTAAAGCCAAAAGCTGTGAATAACGGCTTATACCGCAGGCCATCGAATTTAACGCTTGCTTCATAAATTGCCTATTTATTAGCAATTTATTTTTTTCTTAGACCCTCCGATTATTAAGCACCTACAGAAAATATAGATGCCATTCCTTAATACACTGGTTTTGTTGACTTTATGAACTTCATAGAGAATACAAATAACTAAATACAATATTTTTTAAAAGGAGATGTGCCAATGAATTACTTCTTGGATGGTGTGAAGCGATACGTTGATTTTTCTGGACGTGCAAGACGTAAAGAGTTTTGGATGTACTTTTTGTTCTACACAATTTTTTATTTTGTCGCAGCCATAATAGAGGAATTAACGGGTAATCCATTCATTACAGTGATCTACGCACTGGTATTATTGCTACCCACGCTTAGTATCGGCGCTCGGCGACTTCATGATATTGGTCGAACAGGATGGTGGCAATTATTGAATATTATCCCATTAGTAGGTTTTATTGTTCTTATTGTCTTTTTTGTGCAGGATAGCAAGCCTGATAATAAATATGGCGCTAACCCTAAAGCTGCATAACGGATTGATTTCACGCATGATAATCTGTTTTCATGCGTGAATCTAAAATTGTTAAACTAAACTAATCCCCCCAAAACTGAGCGCACCCCGTATATGAAAAACGTCTTTGGCCGTTCGCATAATCACACTGATACATTCCCTGATGGAACGTCGACTTAGTCAACACTGAACGTGTATTTAATCTGTTCGCCGGATTAGTCAACCCCTCCATCCTATTTCTCACTGCGGGTGGACTCACCGACGTCTGAGGTGTGTAAATTGGCTGATATACTGGCATAGCCTGACTTGTTGATTGCAGTGCCGCACGACCTGTTCTTTGCATCTGCTGCCCCGTCGCTTGTAAAGACGCTGAAATCTGTGCCATAGCCTTGCTAAAGTTTGCTTTTTCCTGTGCCTGACGCGCATCATATTCGTTCTTCATCTTGTAATTCAGATTCATATATTGCAACGCTACATCGTTCAATCCGTCACACACAGTCTCCAAGTGGCTTGGTTCGACACCTTTATAATAAGCTGTCTTTCTTTTAAGCTCACCTTGATAACTTGATTCTATATCTTTATTGATATCAAACCTTTCACGCAAACTCTCTACAACTCGTGCATAGTATTTGTCATTAAACGCATAGGTGTGACCAAACTCTTTACAAACATCCGCCCCTGCTTTAAAACCTGACAAATTTAAAGCAGTTCCTATATCCATAACTGGCTTATTAACCATGGCGCACCCCGTCGCACCCAACACCACTAAACAAACTAAACCTAACTTCACTCACAGCCCTCCATGGGACTAAACTTTCAACACACGGTTATTTTTGAATTACATCTTAAAATCAGTACACCATCTTAAACAGCTAGAAACCATTAACAAGGCAACCCCTCTGATTTTTAAAGGTGTGGTCAAAAAAGACGAGCGTTTGAATACTTAAAAATTCGATGGCTATGCCTCGACATAACCATCGCTTTACCTCAAAAATTTAAGAGATAACCTTTCGAGCAGCATTTTTCAGTTTCACTTTTAAATCGTCAGAAATATTAGGAAGCGCTACACCGTCATCGCCAACAACTTCTACCGGTCCATAATCATCATACTCGTCACCAGTGTAAGCATTGATTGCTCTGTAACAATCTTTGGTTACGTCGATACCATACTGTACGCCAACATAATACCAAAACCACTTTTCAGCATCACTACTGATAGCGTGGATGGTTTCAAGCAACCCTTGACGTGATGGAGTAACAATCATTTCAGCTTTTAGCCAATCAAGATAAATATAAAATGGAATTATCGACTCACCTGCGTCATGCCAATCCAAAGCATATCCAATAGCTTCAATGACGACATTAGGTTCATCAGAAAAATACCCACTCCAGTAGCATTCATGGCCATCACCACATTGCTCATAGATTGGTTTCAACAATGAAGGGCTTGGCAATACCGCACCATTATTGTTTTCGAATTTCATTAATATCAGCGATAACAACTCTCGATAAGGGGCGATTTTCTGATATTGGTGAGCAACGTCAGACTGGAAACTGCTAAGCGTATGGCCAGCTAGCTTTTTGTTATACCAAAATTCGCCACTTCTGTTATCCGGATTCTCTTCATATTCAGCCAATAATTCAGCAGCTACAACAAGACCAACCAATATCGCTTCTGAGACATTTTCATCTATGAAAGAGGTTAAATCCCTTAGCATTCGTGTTTCATTTAATGCTTCTTCAAAAGAAGCCTCAGTATAAAATGCATAAACATCATCTAACGAGATAATGTTAAATTGCTCCCACGCTTGCTGGATTCGTTGGCATACTTTAAGCGCCACCCTAGCACCAAGACCTAAACCCTCCAAACGCTCGAAGCATTGTCTATTAGCTAGCTCAAGGTTTTCTACTTTACAGTTAGATGCAACTTGAAATGCTGCGTAGCTTTTAAAGCCGCAAAATGCTGCGAACGCTTCGTATAAATGGCTTTTCTTTATTGATGGAACATCTGGCTTTAACTCAGAATGAGCCATAAAAATGATAGGTTTTAAATTTTTCATATACATATCCATATGCTTGAGACAGTAGTTAACTGTTATCAATCGTTGCTACACGCGATTACAGCATGATTTCTCAAGCCATGTATGTATTAGTAATAATTTAATTCAGTACTGGATTTTGTATTCGAATTTTCAGGTCAATTTGCTGTTTTTCACTCGCATGTAAGTGTGGCTAGCGCCATAAAAAAGATATAGGATTTTTTAAATTCAGGCAACCGTAAAGAATAAATTGAAAATGAACGGGGGAGATTTTAAAAAAAGAAAGGATTAGCATCTCGCTCTGTGCAGAATGCCATAGTCAGATTTAAGTGTACAAATATCGATAATTTGCTATGCGCGATTTCTGATGAGTGCCATAAGCTGCCGTTCACCAGAAGGCATCAATTGTGCACTAGAAGCATGATAACTTTTATTGCACAAAACAATACTGGCTTTATATGCTTTATGGATACAATGTATAATTATAAATGTTAAATATAAAGACATATAAAACCATGGACAGATGGCACTACCCGCGACACAAGCTGTGTAACTATATTTTGCAAGGTATGCAACAAGGGCTTCTAGAACGAGTTACCTTTTTTGCCCCTCGAAAGCGCGGTAAAACTCAGTTTATTACCCGTGATGTTATTCCAGCCTGTGAAAAAATTGATGTACCTCCAATTTATATCGATTTCTGGTCAAACAAAGACTCTCTCCAGAATGCATTTATTGATGCTGTCACAACCACGCTTGAATCACGAAGAAATATCTTTTCGAAGCTGCTGGCAAAGCTTAAGTTTACGCCAACACTGTCACCTTCTGGTGTTAACATTAAGGCTGAACCCGACAACCCAAATGCGCAGCGGCCTACCTTGCATTCCGTCTTTGACGCGCTAAATACTCATGATACGCCAGTTCTGTTATTGCTTGATGAAGTTCAGCATCTTGCGACCTCTGCTGACTATGCGAGCTTTACCGCAGCCCTGCGAAGCTTCATGACTGCGCGAAGTGATAACAAGATAAAAGCCATTTTCACCAGCTCATCACTGGAAGGGCTGAATAAGCTGTTTAAAAACACCAAAGCCCCCTTCTATGATGCAAGCCAGACTATTCCTTTTCCGCAACTGGATAGAGATTTCGTCGTTCACCAGCTGGGGGTTTTTAAATCTGTCACCGGTGGACGTGAACTCGATGAGGAGTTAGCTTTCTCAATTTTTACGCAGCAACAGTTTCATCCAGCTCGGTTCTCTGAAATGCTTAAATTCATGGCACTTGAGGGAATATACGATATACAGTTTGGTTTTGATGAGCATGACCAGCGTTATCTATTAAATGAGCGCAGTGAATTTGCTAAGTCCATTGAGCAACTGAACCCGCTTGATAAAGTGCTACTTAAATTACTAGCCAAGGACTGGAACAAAGGACTTTACACGGATGAAACGAAAAGTGTGCTTGAATCTGAATTGGGTAAACGCCCCAGCAATCCACTGATTGGCGCGGCGCTGACGCGTTTAGCTGAGCAGGACCTTATATACAATGAATCTAGGGGGATCTGGCTGGTGGCCGACCCTTCACTCAAATCATTTATGTCGGAAAAGTAGCAGGATTCCTTTTCATCAGTATCATTGAATAAAACACATCGACGAAGTAGTCTTCGCGAGTTAAAACAAAAGGAAAAGATTTA
>CEVI01025060.1_pt1 | contig 12090 bp, 9 predicted proteins | sample 531471 | NCBI WGS metagenome assembly CEVI01 (sample SAMEA2623513, study PRJEB7988) | marine metagenome | isolation source: saline water (ENVO:00002010), including
CAGGCTAACGAACACAATTTTACTGAAATGGCGCAACTGCTCGATTATAGCCATATCAACCATTTAAGCGGACAGTTTAAAAGCGAGACGGGAATGAGCCTTTCAATCTATAAATCCCAACAAAAGAATTTTAGGAATTCGTTGGACAAAATTATGTAGATAAGAACCAAAATTATGACACAACTTGCTGAATACCAGTAATATTTTTGTTGAACACAAAAATCAAAAAATGAGAATACTAAAAATTATCACCCTATTACTGTTTTCTTCTACAGTATTCGCTCAAGTGGGAACTAATGGGCAGGATAGAAAAGAAGAAGGAAGACCGGTTAAGGAGTACAACCTTACTATTGAAGAAAATGAAATGACGCTCGCTGGTGTAACCGCTAAAGGTATGACCATCAATGGCGGAATTCCCGGTCCAGTTTTGGAATTCAACGAAGGAGACCTCGCCCTTATCAACGTCACCAATAAAATGGATGAAGAAACCTCTGTACACTGGCACGGTTTGATACTTCCCAATTTTTACGATGGGGTTCCCTATTTGACCACGCCACCTATTAAACCAGGAACAACTTTTCAATATAGAATCCCAATAAACCAATCTGGCACCTACTGGTACCATTCCCATACGATGCTACAGGAGCAAAGCGGTGTTTATGGGTCTATTATTATTCATCCAAAAGAAAAAACTCTGGAATATGACAAGGATTTGGTTGTGGTACTCTCTGATTGGACCAACGAAAATCCTATGAATGTTTTGCGAAACCTTAAAAGAGGAAATGAGTGGTATCAGGTCAAAAAAGGTACGGCGGTTCCTTTGAGCCGAGTTATCAAGGAAGGTGCATTTGGTGCACAACTGAAATTTTGGAGAGACCGTATGGAAGGAGCCGATATAGCCGACATCTATTATCCGGCATTTCTGACCAATGGAAAATCATTGGCCGAGTATCCCGAATTCAAAACAGGCGAAAAAGTACGTCTTCGCTTTATCAATGCATCCGCCTCTACCTATTACTGGATGGATTTTGGCGGTGGCAACCCTATGGTCGTTGCGGGCGATGGTATTGATGTGGAACCTGTACCTAAAAGCCGTTTCCTTTTTGGTATTGCCGAAACATATGATGTTATCGTAACCATTCCCGAAGGTACTTTGGAAGTTACCGCCACCGCTCAAGATGGTTCTGGTAGCACCTCGTTGCGCTTGGGACAGGGAAGCCTGTATCCTGCAAAAAGAATTGAGAGACCGGACAAGGTGGCAATGATGAAACAAATGGCCAAAATGGATATGAAGATGGGCGCACCTGCAATGGTGGGTAACAAAAAGAAAAAAACACCCGAGTTTTTGAAGGAGAATTACGGGATGAAAATGGATATGAAAGATGGCCGGATGAATATGGGAATGCAAGATAAAATGTCAATGAATAAAGGCGAAATGGGCGATAATATGAAGATTGACGACCATAAGCAAATGAAGATGGACAAAATGATGAACGGTATGGCAGGAATGAAAAAAGATTCAATGCCAATGAAATCTACCGAACCTTCGCATAAGATGGGAGGCCATATGGGGCACGATATGCCTATGATGCAGAAAGACACTTCATCTTTTGATTACGATACTCGTAAAACCTATTTCAACTATGATTTCTTAAAATCGAAGGAAAATACCACCTACAAGGCTGATTTGCCCGTAAACGACATTCTATTGAACCTGACCGGAAATATGCAACGCTATGTGTGGAGTATGAACGGTGTGCCACTTTCAGAAACGGATAAGATTAAAATCAAGGGTGGTGAAGTAACCCGCATTACCCTTAACAACCTAACGATGATGCACCACCCGATGCACCTTCACGGTCATTATTTTAGGGTAATCAATGAAAATGGTGAGCGCTCGCCGTTGAAACACACCGTCAATGTGCCACCGATGCAGAAAGTGGTCATCGAGTTCTATAACGAGGAGTATGGCGATTGGTTCTTTCATTGCCACATCCTGTACCATATGATGGGCGGTATGGCTCGTGTATTCAGCTATGATACGCCAAGGGATGAAAGGATGAAAGGTTTTCCCGTTCAAAAACTGATTGACGAAACAGACCATTACTATTCTTGGGGATTGTTGCGTGCAGGCTCAAACTTTAATGAACTATTTCTGATGTCAAGCAATATTCGGAATGGTTTTGGTTTACGGGCAGAGTTCGATTATAATAAAAACCTTGAAGCCGAAGTAAACTATAATAGGTATCTCAATGATTGGGTACGCCTCTATGTAGGAGTGAATACCGAAACTTCCACACCAGACTCGTATGACAACTTCAATACGGTAGGTCTAATTGGTGTAAAATACTTTACGCCTTACCGATTTAATGTAGATGTGAGTATGGACCATCAACTGCGCCCAAGGATTCGTCTGGACAGGGAAATCCTGATTTTTCCAAGAATTTTTCTGGAAGGTGAATATGAATATCGAGCAGACTTTGGTTGGGTGAACGATATTGGGGATTCATCTTATCAAGGCGAAACGCAGTGGTTGGTGGGAGCCTCTTATATCCTATCCCGAAATTTTTCAATACAAGCAAATTACAACAACCGATATGGCTGGGGTGGCGGCCTTTTAGCCCGATTTTAACAAGTAACAATTTAAAACAAACAAAATGAAAACAGTAAAAAGAACAATGAGCACAATGGCACTTGCTGCCACAATGATTCTAACCGTTTCCTGCAAGGACGGAAACAAAAATGAACCAGCTGCGCCTATGAGCAACGAGATGCACCAAGAAATGATGGATGATAAGGACGAGATGGCTATGGGCAATAGTCAAGATGCTAAGGCCGAGGCCATTTTAAAGGATTATTTCAACCTGAAGGATGCCTTGGTAAATGACGATAACGGAAAAGCAAAAGAGCTTGGCAATACGATGGCACAATCGCTCAAATCCTTTGATGCATCGAGCTATTCGGACAGCGAGCAGAACGAACTAAAGGACATCATCGAGGATGCCACCGAACACGCAGAGCACATCGGCGAGAGCGACATTAAGCACCAACGCGAGCATTTTAAAACACTTAGTAAGGATATGACTGATATGGTAGCGATAACGGGAACTTCAATGACCATTTATGAGCAGTACTGCCCAATGTACGATAACAATAAAGGTGGTGCCTGGCTAAGTATGAACGAAGAAATCAGGAATCCTTATTTCGGTGCCCAAATGCTGAAATGTGGTAAGGTGCAGCGTGAAATCAACTAAATGAAAGTAGTAAAAATCATAGCGTGGATAGCATTGATTGCCTTTGTGGTCATCCAGTTTTTTCCTGTGGACTATAACCAGAGTGAAACGGTACCAGAAACTGATTTTATGCTCGTGAACAATGTACCTGCAACGGTAGAAAAATCGTTACGGGTTTCCTGCTATGATTGCCATAGTAACAATACCGATTATCCTTGGTACAGCAAGATACAACCGTTTGCTTGGTACTTGGAACATCATATCAAAGAAGGAAAGGCAGAGCTGAATTTCAACGAATGGGGCAACCTTTCCGACCGAAGGAAAAATAGCAAATTACGGTCTATCATAAACCAGATTGAGGATGGGGAAATGCCTTTGGACAGTTACACTTTAATTCATAGGGATGCCATTCTTTCTGAGGCGAACAAATCAGCAGTAATTGAATATATGAAAAAATTAAAAGATAGCTTGGAATAAAGTCCTGCTGCGGGAAGGGAAGTATGATGGTTGGTTAGTGACCCTTTCCGTGACAGACACAAAAAGTTAAGCGTATGAACAATTTTCTAAAACAATGGGGCGAAGCGGCCTATACCACGACGGGATTCTTCTGGATGGCACTTTGGGCGTTTATCTTGGGGTATATCATCAGCAGTATGATACAGATTTTCGTGACCGAAAAGCGGATGCAAAAAACGATGGGCGAAAATGAAGGAAAAAGTGTGGCCTTGGGAACGTTTTTCGGTTTCATAAGCAGTTCGTGCAGTTTCGCGGCACTGGCAAGTGCAAAATCCATATTTAAGAAAGGCGCAAGCTTTGTTTCCTCGATTGCATTCCTGTTGGCATCCACAAACTTGGTTATTGAATTGGGAATAATCATATCCATCTTTCTGGGATGGCAGTTCGTGGTCGGGGAATATGTAGGCGGTCTTTTACTGATATTGATATGCTGGATCCTCATTCGGGTCATCAATCCCAAAAAACTTATTGAAAAAGCGAGAAAGAATCTGGAAGGACAGGATGACGATGAGATGGATGATTCAAAGGACTGGAAAAAACAGATTCAAAACGAGGACAGCTGGGCAAGGGTCGCCAAAAAATATAAGATGGAATGGCAAATGGTCTGGAAGGATGTCACCGTTGGCTTTACCATCGCTGGAATCGTAGCGGCCTTTATACCCGATTCCTTCTTCCAGACACTTTTTATTAACAGCGGCCAAGGCAAAACGGATTTTACGTTTCTCGAAATTCTCGAACATATCGTGTTCGGTCCCGTAGCGGCTTTTCTCACATTCATCGGCTCAATGGGAAATATTCCGTTGGCAGCATTACTGTTCGGTAAAGGGGTCAGCTTCGCAGGTGTGATGGCTTTTATTTTCAGTGATTTGGTGGTCTTTCCCGTCCTGCGCATTAATGCAAAATATTATGGGTGGAAGATGTCATTTTTCATTCTGTTCCTGTTGTTTACCGCATTGATTGGCACTTCGTTGGCCCTGCATTATGGTTTCGATTTGATGGGAATGCTGCCCGACCCATCACAGGTCAAGATTCAAGACAAGGAGCACTTTAAGATTGACTACACATTCTATCTCAATCTTGCCTTTCTTGCAATTTCAGGATACTTGATATATCTGGGATTTTATAAGAAAAAAGATGTGGAACACTCTATGAGCGAAATGGCACCCAAAAGCCCTTTGCTCGAAAAGATTTTGAAATATGCGGCCTTTATCTGTTATGTCTGGCTTGCGGGTGGATTGATTGTAAAATTTTTCGTCAATTAAGTAAAACGTGATGACGGCAGCACTCATAGGCATAGCATTCGGTATCGGTATCCCGCTCTTGACGGAACTATTACGTTTTGACAAGAGAACCATCGGGGCGTTGACCCTCACGGCCATTGCCTTTATCTACATCGGTTTTGTGACCACCGCTTTTCCGGAACTCTACATTGAAGCCATCGGTGCTTTAATGTTTTTTATGTTGGCCTATGTCGGGCTTACAAAAAAGCCGATGTTGATTCCTTTGGGTTTGTTCCTGCACGGAATTTGGGATGCCGGACATCTATTTTGGGAAGGTGCTGGCTTCCTTCCCGAAGGATATGAAATACTGTGCATCGCTGCTGATACCCTTCTTGCTATTTACTTCTATATCAAACTAAGGAAATGAAACACACATACCACATACAAGGAATGACCTGCAACGGTTGCAGAACCCACGTCGAGAAAACTCTCTCTAAAGTAGATGGTGTAATTGAAGCATTGGTCAATTTAGAAAAATCTGAAGGGGTCATTGAAATGGAATCGCATATTCCTATCGAAACATTTCAGGAAGCACTAAAGCAAGATGGTGGTTCGTATAGCATTCGCAAACCAGGCAAACATCATCACGAGGATGATTCCGCTTCCGCGAAAAAGCAAAAACCAAAAGGCAAGGGAACCGGAACGTTCTACTGCCCGATGCACTGTGAGGGCGATAAAACCTATGACAAACCGGGCGATTGCCCTGTCTGCGGAATGGATTTGGTCGAGGAACAGAATTTGACCGCTACCACTTCTGAACAGTGGACCTGCCCAATGCATCCTGAAATCGTAAAGGACGAGCCGGGAAGCTGCCCCATTTGTGGTATGGACTTGGTACCGATGGAACCCGACCTGACGGCAGAGGAAAAGACCTATAAAAAATTACTTAAAAAGTTTTGGATAGCTACGGCCTTTACTCTACCCATTTTCATCATTGCGATGTCTGAAATGGTCAATGATAATCCGCTGTATGATATTTTGGACCTGAAATATTGGAACTGGGTTCAATTCGCACTTTCCATTCCCGTTGTGTTCTACGCCACTTGGATGTTCTTCGAGCGTGCTTATCGAAGCATAAAAACGTGGAACCTCAATATGTTCACGCTCATTGGTATTGGCGCCGGTGTGGCTTGGTTGTTCAGCGTGTTCGGGATGCTCGTACCAGACTTTTTCCCGGACCAGTTCAAGACCGAAGCGGGCACCGTTCACGTGTATTTTGAAGCGGCCACGGTCATCTTGACCTTGGTTTTGCTCGGTCAACTCTTGGAAGCCCGAGCCCATAGCAAAACCAATTCGGCAGTCAAGGAACTTTTAAAGCTGGCACCCAACAAGGCGGTCAAAGTCGTGGATGGTGAGGAACAAGAAGTGGCCATCGACAAGATTCAGTTAGGTGACATCCTTCGGGTAAAACCGGGTGATAAAATTCCCGTAGATGGTATCATCACCGAAGGCGAAACGTCCATCGATGAATCGATGATTACAGGCGAACCCATTCCCGTAAACAAATACGTTGACGATAAAGTCAGCAGCGGAACGATTAATGGCAACCAGTCTTTCCTTATGAAAGCGGAAAAGATAGGTTCCGACACTTTGCTTTCCCAAATCATCCAAATGGTCAATGATGCCAGCCGTAGCCGTGCGCCCATCCAAAAATTGGCCGATACGGTTTCAGGCTACTTTGTGCCCATCGTGGTCATCATAGCTGTGGTCACTTTTGGGATCTGGGCGATTTGGGGACCTGAACCAGCTTATGTATATGCCTTGGTTAATGCCATCGCAGTTTTGATAATTGCCTGTCCCTGTGCATTGGGATTGGCAACACCAATGTCGGTGATGGTCGGTGTGGGTAAGGGCGCCCAGAATGGGGTGCTGATAAAAAATGCCGAAGCCCTCGAAAAGATGGATAAGGTCGATACCCTCATCGTGGATAAAACGGGAACGATTACCGAAGGAAAACCCACAGTGGAAAAAGTAGGGTCTTTTGATAACGGTTTCAGCAACAACGAAGTACTGCAATATATCGTTTCCCTGAACAATCTAAGTGAACATCCTTTAGCGGAAGCGACCGTGAAATTTGGAAAAGAACAAAACACAGAATTCCTTAAAGCAGATGGATTCAATGCCGTTACCGGAAAGGGTGTGGAAGGCAAGGTAAACGGCAAGGAAGTGGCCCTGGGCAATGCCAAGATGATGGAACACGCCAATGCCGAGTTGTTGGAAACTATGGAAGAAAAAGCCCAATCCTTCCAAAAGCAAGGCAAAACGGTTTCCTATCTCACAATTGATGGAAGCGTTGTCGGTTATGTGGTCATCGGCGATAAAATCAAGGAAACGAGTGCCAAGGCCATCAAGGAACTTCAGGACAAAGGAATTGACGTTATAATGCTCACGGGCGACAATTACGATACGGCGCAGGCCGTGGCCAGCGAACTCAATCTTGCGGACTTTCAAGCGGGAATGCTTCCCGAAAACAAATTGCAGGAAGTTGAAAAACTACAAGAAAACGGAAAAGTCGTCGCGATGGCGGGTGACGGTATCAACGATGCGCCTGCTTTGGCAAAAAGCGATGTGGGTATCGCAATGGGAACGGGAACCGATGTGGCCATAGAAAGTGCGGCCATTACCTTGGTAAAGGGCGACCTGCACGGAATTGTAAAAGCAAGGAACCTGAGTGATGTGGTAATGCGGAACATCAAGCAGAACCTGTTTTTTGCAATGATTTATAACACCTTGGGGATACCCATTGCTGCGGGATTGCTTTATCCATTTTTTGGGATTTTATTGTCCCCAATGATTGCGGCCCTGGCGATGAGCTTCAGTTCGGTTTCGGTCATAGCCAATTCGCTTAGGCTTAAAGGTTCAAACATTGATTAAGTTAAATGGTAAAAAGAAAAACAGCGATAAAAATTAGAAAGGCGCACCGCTATCTGGGCATCTTCTTGGGCATCCAGTTCTTGATGTGGACGATAAGTGGTATGTATTTCAGTTGGACGGACATCGACGAAATTCACGGCGACCAGTTTCGACAAAACCCGGTCGAGGCATCTGCTTTTACAGATTTGAGAAGTCCATCCGAAGTAAATATTGAGGAAGCGATAGTTTCCGTAGAACTTCGGGAAATTGGCGGTAAGCCGTTCTACTGGATTAATGACAAAAAGCTCTTTGATGCCAAGACCGGCAAAGAAAAGAAGACAATTTCAGAAAATGAAGCCCTGAAAATCGCTGAACGGAATATGCTGCCGGAACTTCAAGTAAAAGGAATCGAGCGCATCGAGCAAGTGGGCAGCCATAGCGAGTATCGTGGTAGGCCACTACCAGCTTTTGTCATCAGTTACGAAACCCCTGAAAACATCAAGGCCTACGTTTCAGAAAAAGATGGGGCGTTCCAAACGCTTCGTCACCGCGATTGGCGATGGTTCGACTTTCTGTGGATGACCCATACAATGGATTATGAAGGTCGCGACGATTTCAATACAACCGTACTTCGTGCCTTTTCCCTGTTGGGATTAATTACCGTGTTGAGCGGTTTCCTGTTATGGTACATCAGCTCACCCACAATCAGAAAAACAAAAAAGAGAAACAAAAAACACTAAAATCGAAAACTATGGAACAATCAAAACACTCAAAGAAAGGAAAGTACACAACATTTTTTATGATGCTGGCTTGCTCATTTGTAGCAATGTACATCACGATGTATCTCAATACTTATGAATGGGACCACGTTTGGTTCAGCCTAACGCGCTTCTATATGGTCTGTCTGGGCATAGCAGCAATGGCAGTCATTATGTGGTTCTTTATGCGAAAAATGTACACCGACAAGAAAAAGAATATGGCCATCTTATTAGGTAGTTTGGTCTTGTTCTTGGGGGCGTTGTTCTTGGTTCGCGACCAAAAATCAACCGTAAGCGATGTACTATGGATGAAAGCAATGATACCACACCATTCCATCGCAATCTTGACCAGTGAGCGGGCCGATATCAAAGACCCAGAGGTGAAGAAACTGGCAGAAGAAATCATTAAGGCACAGCGCAGGGAAATTGCCGAAATGAAAGAAATGATTGAACGATTACAGAACGAAAAATAATAACCTATGAAAAAGAATATTATATACATCACCATTGCGGTCCTTGTCGGACTGCTTGGTGGTTGGCTAATTTTTGGGGGCTCATCGGAAGAATCAATGACAGACAACCACGACCATTCCGCAGAAGCTGAAGGTCAAATGTGGACCTGCTCAATGCACCCTCAGATTATGCAGCCCGAACCGGGTGATTGTCCCATTTGCGGAATGGATTTAATTCCCGCGGAATCAGGTGCCGAGGGACTGGCAATGAACGAAATAAAGATGACCAAAAATGCGATGGCATTGGCGGACATCCAGACATCCATTGTGGGAAATCAGTCCACAGATAATGAAAATATGATTTCCCTTTCGGGAAAAATCAAGATGAACGAGGAAGAAAATGCGGTCCAAGCCAGTTATTTTGATGGTAGAATCGAACGGCTCAATGTCAACTTTGAAGGTCTGGAAGTACGAAAAGGACAACTACTTGCCACCATTTATGCACCTAATTTAATAGCGGCACAGCAAGAACTGATAACGGCCGCCTCACTCAAAGAATCGCAACCTTCGCTATACAAAGCGGTACGCAACAAACTGAAACTTTGGAAACTCTCGGAAGCCCAAATTAATAGTATTGAGGAATCAGGAAAAGTCAAAGAGAATTTTCCGATTTATGCGACTGTATCGGGAACGGTTTCAGAAAAGATGGCTGCCGAAGGCGACTATGTAAAGCAAGGACAGCCCATTGTTAAGGTAAGTAACCTAAATTCGGTATGGGCGGAATTTGATGCCTATGAGAACCAAATTTCAGAATTTAAGAAAGGACAAAAAATAAAGGTAACGACCAATGCCTATCCGAATAAGGAATTTGATGCAACGGTGTCGTTTATCGACCCTGTTCTGAATACCCAGACCCGAACCGTAACCGTTCGGGCCAATCTCAAAAATAGCGATGGTTTGCTAAAACCCGGAATGTTCGTGACTGGTAAAGTAGAAGGAACAACGGCAAATACGGAATCAAACCTGACCATACCTGCAAGTGCCGTGATGTGGACGGGTGAACGGTCTTTGGTGTATATTAAGACCAATCCCAACGAGCCTGTTTTTGAGATGCGGGAAGTAGCACTTGGCAATCGTAATGGCGATATGTTTACGGTTGCATCCGGTTTGGAAAATGGCGATGAAATTGTGACAAATGGCACTTTTACCGTAGATGCCGCTGCCCAGTTACAGGGCAAGAAATCGATGATGAACCAAAGTGCTCAAGAAGAGCAAGAAATGATGGCGATGGAACTATCGCTTTCAACTTCTTTTCAAGAACAGTTTGTGAAGGCTTTGCCGTCATACCTTGAACTCAAAGATGCTTTGGTAGCGAGTAATGCAGAAAAAGTTTCCGCTTTCGCGAAAGCAACTTCTGAAAAAATGAAGGCGATACCACAGAAAGATTTGGACAAAATGCTCAAATCCCATCTATCCAAAAGTATAGAAATGTTGGATGCCATAGCAAGTAATTCCGATTTAGAAAACCAACGTAGTCATTTTGTTGTTCTCAATGAAAACTTGGTTGCAATAGCAATGAACCTCGAAGGTGTGGATGATACCCTATACGTTCAAAAATGTCCAATGGCAAATAACAATAAAGGGGCGGTTTGGTTAAGCACCGAAAAAGAAATCCGTAATCCTTATTACGGTGATGCAATGTTAACGTGCGGTAGTGTGATTGATTCGTTGAAATAGGACTTTGCACACCCTGTGCATCACAATTTGTTTATCTTTGTAATGTGAAATTATTAACATTCATATTTGGTCTCTATGTATTGACGCTTAACGCGTTTCCCTGTACGGATGCAGATGTCTTTTCCGATAATTCTCAGACCGTGGTCGTAGCCGCTTCAAATTTGGATCATAACCATAGCGTTTCAGATACTTGCTCTCCTTTCTGTACCTGCCATTGCTGTCACGTACATACGGTGGAATTTGCATCAGCGAATTTTAAGCCAATTAAAACAGAAATATCTTCTAAGGTTTTCCTTCATTTTGATAGTTTTGGCGAAGAACCTATTTTGTCCCTTTTAGATCCTCCCAGGGTTTAATTCAGTTTTTTTTATAGGATAGCTATATCCTTTTTGACAGGTCAAGATTCCTCTGGCCACTTTTTTACATTTCAAAAACTGAATTAAATTTTCAACTTTTATGATCAATAAAATCATCGCTTTTTCCATTCGGAACAAGCTTATCGTTGGACTCTTGGTACTTGCCCTAATTGGAGTAGGTCTGTATTCAATGTCCACCATAAATTTGGGTGCACAGCCCGACATTACCAATAATCAGGTACAGGTGATCACACAGTCGCCCAACCTGGCCACCGAAGACATCGAGCAATTTGTAACCTATCCCGTAGAGTTGGCGATGGCCAATCTGCCGGGGGTTAACGAAATTCGTTCCGTTTCCCGTTTTGGGCTTTCGGTAGTGACCATCGTCTTTAAAGACGATATGGGCACGTACCTGCCCCGTCAATTGGTTGCGGAAAAACTCAATGAGGTCAAGTCCGAGATCCCCGAACAGTTCGGCAGTCCCGGAATGGGGCCTATTACTACCGGATTGGGGGAAATCTATCAATACACCTTGAAAGCTGAAGAAGGCTACGAGGAAAAATATTCCCCTACCGAACTGCGAACCATACAGGACTGGATTGTAAAACGTCAATTGGCCCTAACGGAAGGTGTTGTGGAAGTCAATGCCTTTGGAGGAAAGATCAAGCAATATGAGATCGCCATCGATCCTGCCAAGCTGAATGCGATGAATGTAACAATGACGGAAGTCTTTGATGCCCTACAAGAAAACAATGTAAATACAGGAGGTGCCTATATTGAAAAAAACAAGATGGCCAATTTTATCCGTGGGGAAGGTTTGGCACGTTCGCTCGAGGATATCCGGCAAATCGTGATAAAAAACGAAAATGGCCTGCCCATTTTGGTAAAAGACGTGGCCGAAAATG
>CEVI01112234.1_pt1 | contig 12077 bp, 9 predicted proteins | sample 531471 | NCBI WGS metagenome assembly CEVI01 (sample SAMEA2623513, study PRJEB7988) | marine metagenome | isolation source: saline water (ENVO:00002010), including
GCTTACTTCTTCTCTGAAGAAGAAATCTGCCCACGTACTCGCTAAGAATACGCAGGTAGAAAAAACGAGGCCTTAGCGCCTCGTTTTTTGTTTTTAGCGTCTTAGTATGTTTCATGCTGTGTTGCAGTGCTCGCATTGCCAAACTTAACACCAGTCTGCGCTAAATCGACTTTTTCTAACTAATCAGATGTGTTAAAATTCGCGCAATTTTTAAACAGTGTCTAACGCCTAGGCAAGACGCTCGTTTTAACTCCAATTTCAGCAGTGAGAGGGGCTTCCCTCGAAGGTAAAAGGGTCATCTTATTCATGGCAAAAACGAACTTATTAAATCTAAATCGCGAAGGCTTGCGCAATTTCTTTAAGGAAATGGGCGAGAAACCGTTTCGTGCCGATCAGGTGATGAAATGGATTTACCAGCACGGTATCAGCGATTTCGAGGAAATGAGTAACCTCAATAAAAACCTTCGCGCCATGCTTATTGAACATTGCGAAATTAAGGCGCCCGAAATAGCCTACTTTCAGGAAGCGAGCGATGGCACTATTAAGTTCGCTCTTACGCTAGAAGGTGGACAGGAAGTGGAATCGGTTTGGATCCCCGAAACCGATCGCGCCACCTTGTGTGTATCGTCACAGGTTGGTTGTGCGTTAGAGTGTACTTTCTGCTCTACGGCGCAGCAGGGTTTTAACCGAAATCTCAGCGTCAGCGAAATTATTGGTCAAGTATGGCGGGTGGCCACGTTCTTAGGGTTATCAAAAGATACCAGTAAACGTCCCATCACCAACGTGGTCATGATGGGCATGGGAGAGCCGTTACTTAACCTTAAAAATGTCGTGCCTGCTATGGACATTATGCTAGACGACTTTGGGTTTGGCTTGTCTAAACGCCGGGTAACGTTAAGTACCTCTGGTGTGGTGCCAGCTTTGGATATGCTAGGCGATCAAATTGACGTTGCGCTTGCTATTTCACTGCACGCACCCAATGATGAATTGCGTAACGAAATTGTCCCTATCAACAAGAAGTACAACATTGAAACATTCTTGGCAGGTGTTCGCCGCTATTTAGCCAAATCTAGAGCGAACCAAGGCAAGGTGACGGTAGAGTATGTTATGCTTTCTCATATCAACGACAGTACCGATCAAGCTCACCAATTGGCGCAAGTGCTGAAAGATACGCCGTGTAAAATCAATCTTATTCCGTTTAACCCATATCCAGGGTCGCCGTATACGTGTTCGAGTAATTCACGTATTGATAGATTCTCAAAAGTGCTTATGGATTATGGGCTTACCACTGTAGTGCGTAAAACGCGTGGGGATGATATTGATGCTGCGTGCGGTCAATTAGTGGGTGATGTTGTTGATAGAACGAAAAGAATGTTGAAAAAACAGATGAAGGGCGAAGCAATTTCGGTAAAAATGGCCCAATAATCATTAAGATATTAGGGTAAGACTATGGGCAAAGGTTGGCTAGTCGTTATATCACTTAGCATTGTGTTGTTGTGCGGGTGTGTCAGTAGTACAGATGCAAATAGAGTTGGTGACGACTTCAATCGCGAAGAAGCCGCGAAAACGCGAATGTCCCTTGGTCTTACCTATTTAAAAAATAACAATTACACCCAAGCCAAAAAGAACCTAGATAAAGCGCTGGAATTTGATCCCCATTCTGGTGATGTTCACTACGCTTTAGCCTACTACTATCAGTTGGTGGGCGATAATGAGCGAGCAGAATCCGCCTATAAAACGGCAATTTCATTGTCGCCAAATAGCGGCGATATCATGAATAGCTACGGTGCATTTCAATGCCAAAATGGTCGTTATGCAGAAGCTAAACGTTATTTCCTAAAGGCCATTGATAGCAAACAATACGCTAATGCAGCCGAAACTTACGAAAATCTTGCGCTGTGCGCACAAAGTCAAGGTAACCTTGATGATGCGATTGCTTACTTGGAAGATGCGGTAAAGCATCAACCGGGGCGACCAAAGAGCCTTTTACTGTTGTCTGAACTCTATGTGGCAGACAGACAATGGGATAACGCCAAGCGTACCTTATCTACCTACCAGAGAGTTGCAAGTACAACCCCTAATGTACTCTGGATGTCTTACGAAGTGGCCAAATCCCAAGGTGACGAAAGCAAGGCATTAGCCTATGGGAATCGTCTGCTTGAACAGTTTCCGCAAAGTGCGTTAGCTGAACGTGTTCAACAGCAAATAAACACTTCAAAGCCTCAAATTATGCGAAGCCTAAAAGCGAATCCGTCGGAAGGATCACCCCCGGCGGAAGAAAGTAGTGCCAATGAGAAAAGCACAAGTAAAAACAGTGAAGTATCTAAAGAAACACCTCAATTCCATATAGTAAAACAGGGCGAAAACCTATATCGTATTTCGCTCATGCACAATATTAAAGTGGCTACGCTGCAAACCTGGAACAACCTTGAAGATCCTGGCGCAATTTTTGCCGGTATGAAACTTTGGTTAGTCCCCACTCAATTGCAGGAAAAATAGGAAGTCGAATGGTGTCAGAAGAAAAAGCGACAGAAGAAAATAGTTCGCAACCAGAGAATAATACTACGCCAAGCCCTGGACAAATGTTAAGGGAACGTCGTGAAGCGTTAGGACTTTCACAACAACAAGTGGCTGATAAACTATTTTTAAAAGCCCATCAAATTAATGATTTAGAAGAAGATCGTCTTGATGACAATGCGTCTATCACGTTTACCAAAGGCTATGTGCGGAATTATGCAAAGCAATTAGGTTTAGATTCTGCGGCGGTGATCAACGCATTTGAACAACGTCATGTCACAGCCGAGCCTCCGGCTAAATTGCAGAGCTTCTCCAAACGTGTCGCAAAACAGACACACGATGACCGTTGGATGATGGTGACCTACCTTATTCTGCTGCTTATTATTGGTGGAGTAGTGGCTTGGTGGTATCAGCAACCAAGCGATGAAGGTACGGCGGGAAATACGCCGGGAAATACGGTGGAGAACACGGTAGATAGTACCGCAGAACGCACGGTTGTTGAGCGTATTAAAGAGGAGGCTGGCAATACACCAGTTTCAAGCTCAAATGGTCGTCTCGGCGAGCCTAGCTCAGACGAAGCGGTTACTGGGAATGCTCGGCAAGATAATGCTCGGCAAGCCGTGGATAGTGTCGATAATTCAATCAATCCAGAAGCCTCTTCACAAGGTGCACTTAACGATAGTCATTCACAGCTTATCGAGCAAGCCACCCCTGCTAATGTAAGTCCAGACAACGGTGGCGTGAGCGGTGCAAATATCGATGAGTCGAATAATCTGACGGCATTAGTATCAAACCGAGCAGATGGCACTGTTGCCTTACAGCAGAACACGTCGCCAGTGCCAACGTCGGCCCCCATACAAATGGCGTTTACCTTTGAGGATGATTGCTGGGTAAACATAAAAGATGCAACAGGTGAAGCCATCGCCTACGGGGTAAAGCAAAAAGGGCGAGTTATGGAAATTCAAGGCGTACCTCCTGTTGAAGTTACGCTTGGTGCACCGGATAATGTACGTATATCAATTAACAACGAGCCGGTAGATATTTCATCATATCAAAATGGTACAACCGCTCGTTTTACGCTTCCTTTATAGGTATTTAGATGTTTGCAGAAAGCCCTATTAAACGCAGAAAATCGACGCGTATTAACGTAGGTAATGTTCCTATTGGTGATGGAGCGCCCATTGCCGTCCAGTCAATGACGAATACTCGTACTACAGACGTGGCCGCTACCGTTGAACAAATTAATCGCATTGTTGCGGTAGGGGGCGAGATTGTTCGCGTATCCGTGCCTACTATGGAAGCCGCCGAAGCATTCAAACACATTAAACAACAAGTGAGTGTTCCGCTGGTCGCCGATATTCATTTTGATTATCGAATTGCGTTAAAAGTGGCAGAGTATGGCGTAGATTGTTTACGTATTAACCCAGGCAATATTGGCAACATGGAACGGGTGAAATCGGTTGTCGATTGCGCAAAAGACAAAAATATCCCCATTCGTATTGGTGTAAACGGCGGCTCACTGGAAAAAGACTTGCAAGAAAAATACGGCGAGCCTACACCCGAAGCACTTGTCGAGTCAGCTATGCGACACGTAGACATTCTTGATAAGCTCAATTTCGACCAGTTTAAAGTAAGTGTTAAGGCCTCGGATGTCTTTTTGGCCGTGGGCGCCTATCGCTTGTTAGCTCAGAAAATCGACCAACCTTTACATTTAGGCATTACCGAAGCAGGCGGCCAGCGTGCTGGGGCAGTGAAAAGTTCGGTGGGTCTAGGCATGTTACTCGCTGAAGGTATTGGCGATACCATACGAATTTCACTGGCAGCAGACCCTGTAGAAGAAATTAAAGTCGGCTTCGATATTTTAAAGTCACTGCGTATCCGTTCCCGAGGCATTAATTTTATCGCGTGCCCTAGCTGTTCTCGCCAAGAGTTTGATGTAATTGGTACCGTTAATGCGCTTGAGCAACGTTTGGAAGACATTCTTACGCCTATGGACGTCTCAATCATCGGTTGCGTGGTAAATGGGCCAGGGGAAGCGGAAGTGTCTGATTTGGGTTTAACCGGCGCTCGCAACATGAGCGGCTTGTATGAAGACGGTAAACGGGTGAAAGAACGTTTACCTAACGATGATCTGGTTGATAAGCTTGAAGCGAAAATACGGGCTAAAGCCTTACGCCTTAGCGATGAGCATAAAATTCAGGTATCAGTAAAAGACTAAGCTCGTAGCATTGTTGTTTACTACCAAAGCCCCTATAATGCGGGGCTTTTCACCATTTTGCAGTATGAGAAATTCACGTGGCTAAGACTATTCAGGCAATTCGCGGAATGAATGATTGCCTGCCGGAAGTGTCCGGTACATGGCAGAAAGTAGAATCTGTACTCCGTCAGGTGGTAGCCAACTATGGCTATCAAGAAATTCGTACTCCCATAGTAGAGAGCACGGATTTATTTAAGCGCTCTATTGGCGAGGTGACCGATATTGTCGAAAAGGAAATGTATACCTTTGAGGACAGAAACGGTGATAGCTTAACGCTGCGTCCAGAAGGTACCGCCAGCTGCGTTAGAGCCGGTAATGAGCATGGCTTGCTGTACAATCAGCAACAACGCTTGTGGTATATGGGGCCCATGTTTCGCCACGAACGTCCACAGAAAGGGCGTTATCGTCAGTTTCATCAGTTTGGCGTAGAAACCTACGGCATCGATGGCCCTGATATTGACTTAGAGGTTATCCTCTTAAGCGCTCGACTTTGGAAAGCGTTCGGTATTGAGAAGCACGTGACACTGCAAGTGAATTCACTTGGCTCAAACGAAGCACGACAAGCGTACCGTGATACTTTGATTGAATACTTAAAAGCCCGCGCTGATAAGCTTGATGAAGAGTCTCTTCGACGCTTAGAAACGAATCCTTTACGGGTTCTTGATAGCAAAAATCCTGATGTACAAGCTGCTATTGCCGATGCTCCCTCGTTACTCGATCACCTTGATGAAGCGTCAAAAGCGCATTTTGATGTGCTATGTGAACGCTTGACACAAGCGGGTATCCACTTTGAAGTTAACCCTCGGCTTGTTCGTGGTCTCGACTATTACAATCGTACTGTGTTTGAATGGGTAACGGAAAGTTTGGGTGCTCAAGGTACGGTGTGTGCAGGAGGCCGATACGACGGCTTGGTTGAACAATTAGGCGGTAAAGCTACGCCGGCGGTAGGTTTTGCCATGGGTATTGAGCGCTTAGTTTTATTGCTCACTACGCTAAACGAAGATGCCCAGGAAACCAGTGCTGCTGATGTTTATGTAACCGCTATGGGCGACGAAGCTCAGGGTTATGCCGTGCAGGTTGCCGAGCATTTACGAGACACCTTACCTCACGTGCGCGTCATGATGCATTGTGGCGGCGGCAACTTCAAAAAACAATTAAAGCGTGCCGATAAAACCGGCGCACAAATAGCCCTATTGCTGGGGTCGCAAGAAATGCAAGCGCGGCAAGTAGGCGTAAAACCTTTACGCGATGGTCAAGAACAACAAACGGTTGCCTTTGATGATTTATCGGCCACCCTTGCTGACCTTCTAGCAAAATAATAAGAGGATAAAATGGAACAATTTGCAACTGAAGAACAACAAGTAGAAGCCATTAAACGATTTTGGAAAGACCACGGCATTGCTATTTTAGTTGGCGCCGGTTTAGGTCTGGGTGGTTTGTGGGGATGGCGTGCGTTTACTGACGCGCAAATCGAATCTCGTGAATCAGCCTCTGTGGCGTATCAAGCAGCCGTAGAAACTTTTGGCACAGAAGGTAGCGACGCTAAGATAGAGACCTTTATTAAAGAAAATGAAGACTCAGGTTATGCCAGTATCGCAAGCTTACTCGCCGCCAAACAAGCCGTTGATGCAGGTGATTTAGATGCCGCTGCTTCTCATTTGAATCGGGTTGTCACTTTTGCAGAAAATGATGAAATTAAAGCATTAGCCGCGTTACGTTTAACACGGGTTCAAATTGAAATGAACCAGCTGGACGCGGCGTTGTCTACGCTAGGCAATGTTACTAATGAGGCATTTTCTGCTGAAGTTTCTGAACTTAAAGGTGATGTATATCAACAGCAAAGTAAATTCGATGATGCACGCTTAGCATATTCAAGTGCACTTGAGAAAAATGCCAATAATCCGCTATTGCAGATGAAGCTAGATAACCTAGCGGTTGCAGCGGGCCAGTAAGCTGGTAAATAAAAATAAAGAGGTACGCAATTTGTTTCACAACACCTGTGGCCGTAAGGGTCGTCTTGTTCGTGTAATGGGGATGGCACTTGCCGCATCTGTTATGCTTTCTGGCTGTTCTACAGTGTCTGATTGGTTTGCGGATGAAGAAGAGCTAGAGATTCGTCGTCTTAAACCTATTCAATCTCAATTTACACCGCAAGTTAAATGGGACAAAGATATTGGTGATGGAGTCGATCACTACTTCTCTCGTCTTCGCCCCGTTTATGCCTATGAAAGTTTGTATGTCGCAGATCGTCACGGCAGTGTTGTGGCGTTGAATCCCGAGACGGGCGACCAACTTTGGGCACGAGACTTCGCTATATTCAATGGTGAAGGCATCTGGGATTCTATTTCCAGACTATGGCGAAGCGGCCAAAGTGCACGTATTGGCGGTATTTCTGTTGCAGATAGAATGGTTTTTCTGGGGACAGAAAATGGGGATGTTATCGCCCTAGATGCCGAAACCGGTGAAACCCGCTGGGAAACCACTATTCCAGGAGAAGTGCTTGCTGCACCTTCAGCTGACGAAGGTATTTTGGTTGTCAACACTGGCGCAGGCGTGATGTTTGGCTTAGATACGCGAACTGGCGAGCAGAAGTGGCGTCATGAAGGCGATACTCCGCCGCTGACATTGCGTGGTATCTCTGGGCCGGTAGCGGCAAATGGCGGGGCTATTGTAGGTACAGCGACGGGTAAAATTCAGGTTAACCTGTTAGAAACAGGTGTATTGGCTTGGGAAACCGTGATTGCCACGCCATCGGGCGCGACGGAACTAGAGCGTATTGTTGATATAGATACGACGCCGGTATTATTCGGTGGCACTATCTATACTATCTCTTACAACGGCACCTTAGCGGCGGTGGAACTGCGCTCAGGGCGTGTCATTTGGAAGCGTGAATATGCGTCTTACCGAAACATTACCCTTGATGGAAATAATTTATTCGTTGTTGACAATAATTCAAATATTTACGCGCTAGATAGACGAAATGGCGTAGAATTATGGTCACAAAGCGGCTTAAAGAAACGCTCTGTAACTGCCGGATCTGCCGTTAAAGACTTCGTTGTTGTGGGTGATAACTGGGGCTTTTTGCACTGGTTAGATAAAGAGACTGGCAACCTTGTTGCTCGCTTAGATGTGGGTGGTGATGACGAAGACGATGCTATTTACGCAGCGCCTATTGTTGTAGACGATGTCGTCATTACTGTTACCCGTAATGGAGATGTGGCAGCCGTTACCACGCCTTAAAATCTACCATGCCTGATTGATGCTGACGCATCGACGCTAAACAGGTATAATATTTATCATAGAGTGACCGCAAGTAGGCTTAGCTTACTTGCGGTTTGTGCTTTCACGACCTGTAGGATCTGATACATGTTACCCGTAGTTGCTTTGGTGGGCCGCCCTAATGTGGGCAAGTCTACCCTGTTTAACCGATTGACCAATACTCGCGACGCCCTGGTTGCTGATTACCCTGGCTTAACTCGCGATAGAAAATACGGCCAAGCTAAATATGAACAGCGGCAATTTATTGTTGTTGATACCGGCGGTATCACAGGTGACGAGGAAGGTATTGACGCAGAAATGGCGCAACAGTCTTTGTTAGCCATTGAAGAGGCCGATGTTGTTATGTTCTTGGTTGACGCCAGAGCAGGCTTGCTACCAGCCGATAAAGGCATTGCCGATCACCTAAGACGCATTAACAAACAAGTATTTGTGGTTGCCAACAAAGTTGACGGTATTGACGGCGACAGTGAAAGTGCAGAATTTTACGCCTTAGGTTTAGGTAACGTGAAGCAAATCGCTGCGGCCCACGGCCGTGGTGTTAGTCAATTGCTACAAGAGGCGTTATCCCCTTTAGACGCTAGCTTTCCTGATATGCAAGTGGTAGAAGCACCTAAAGAGGAAGACTTAGGCGCAGAAGCACAGCGCGAAAAACTTCAATCATTGCCCATCAAATTAGCCATAGTCGGCAAGCCAAATGTAGGTAAATCTACCCTCACAAACCGTATTTTGGGTGAAGAGCGAGTGGTGGTTTATGACTTACCTGGTACCACCCGTGATAGTGTTTATATTCCTATGGAAAGGGATGAACGTGAATATATCCTTATTGATACGGCGGGGGTGCGAAAGCGTAAGAAAATTAATGAGGCAGTAGAAAAGTTCTCTATCGTAAAGACCTTGCAAGCCATTGAAGAGTCAAATGTGGTGTTGTTAGTCATAGACGCCCGTGAAGGTATTACGGATCAAGATCTTAGCTTGCTTGGATTTGTCCTTAATTCTGGTCGCTCTTTAGTGGTGGCGGTGAATAAATGGGACGGCTTGAGTACCGATGTTAAAGACGACATTAAACGTGAACTCGATCGCCGTTTAGGATTTATCGACTTCGCTCGCCTACATTTTATTTCAGCGCTTCATGGCTCCGGCGTGGGTAATTTGTTTGAATCTGTACAAGAAGCCTACGCAAGTGCCACCAAACGCATTAATACTTCTATCCTTACGCAAATTATGGAGATGGCGCAGGACGATCATCAGCCGCCGCTGGTGCGAGGGCGTAGGGTGAAGATGAAGTATGCTCACGCGGGGGGCTACAACCCACCTGTTATTGTTATTCACGGAAACCAAGTGGATGACCTACCGAGTTCGTACAAACGTTTTTTAATGAACTATTTCCGTAAGTCATTAGAAATTATGGGCACGCCAATTAAGATTGAGTTTAGGGAAGGACACAACCCCTTTGAGGGCAAGAAAAACCAACTTACGTTAGCGCAGCAAAGAAAGCGCAAGCGCCTCATGTCGTACCATAATAAAAAGTAAGCCCTAAGGCGACCGCTCAAACAATGAAAAACCAGCAACGTTTACGCGAAACATTGCTGGTTTTTTAATTTAATAGCTGCCTAACTTGTTCCATCAAGGGCGAGGGAGTGGGGACTTCAATAGTTTCCATCAGCGTTCTTGCAATCGGGTCTGAAAGCGCAGTGGGGAAGGTGGTTGATATTTTGATTATCTTATCGTGCTGAGTGAATACATAGGTTGTGGCGTAAATCGTATCACTGGTTTGAGATTCCGCTTTCATTGCTAACCGCCATCCTGTGGCCCGAGGATTTGCAGTAAATGTGGTTAACGGTTTGTCTTTACTCAAGTTTAAGCCGCGTGCGTGAGCCACTTCGCTGGCCTTTTTCCAATCATCATGAAGGGCTTGTTGCAAGAAGGTATCTCTGTTGGCGCTTGCTTTCGCTATTAAGGGATACACAGTGACATCAATTAACGCATCTTCAAATGTGGGGTGTATGTAGCGGGTAACCGCGCCTTTAAATGGGTCAGGGTAAAGCTGAGTATCAAAGCGCGTAAAATCACCAAGCTTTTGCGGTACCTTCAACGACCTTGTGTAATCACTGGCTTCTAGCGCTGAATATAAGAAGTCAGTGGTAAATAGGTGGTTTTCATCGCTTTTAGCATACCAACGTGAAAGTAGGCGCGTAGCTATATCTTCTTTGCTGTCGCTACTTTTTCCATCGTGATCTTGATGGCTCTCTGTGTCGACACTTGTGGAGTTAATTTCCATCCCCCGCCACAATAACGTCATTTCTAAAAAGTGCATCACACGGCCCTTATCACTCAGCGTATTCATGTGCGCAATAAGTAGCTCGTAATCGTAATGTTCATTGAAAGCCATCACTGTTTTAAACCAACCTTTCTCCTTAATAATATTAATGAAGAGGTCAGGAGAAATGCCGTCTTCTATACAAGCGCCAAGCGGGCTGATGTCGTTACACGACGTCGCCAGTTGATCACTCGGGTAAGTAGAAAAAACGGAAACAGAAATATCAGATGAAGGGGTATTGTCGGCGTGGGCGTGTGAAGAAAGACAATACCACAATGAAAATGCCGCCGACAAAATGAAGAAGTGACGTCGGCGGTACCAAGAAAATGAAAATGACAAATAAGCGCCTTACTTATGACGTGAGATAGCCACTACTTTACTGGTTATTTCCCCGTCAGTCACTCGCGTATAGATAACATCGTCCTTTTTTACATTCGCGACTTGGGTGATTGCGGAATTATTGTGCAATGTAATGCTGTAGCCCCTTGAAAGTGTCGAAAGAGGGCTAACCGAGTGAAGTAGGCCGGCCTTGGCACCTAGCAACTGCTGTTTGTCTTTTAACTGGTTTCGTATGGCGCTGGTCAGGGCTTTGTCTAACTGGTTTAACTTGTTCTGCCCTCGCTCTATTCGTAGCAGAGGCGACTGCTTAGCTAGCTTCTGCGTTTTGTCATCCAATGTCTTGGCTACATGAGACAACGTGTTGGCCATAGCATGCTTTAACCTCAGTTGCAGTCTATCTAAAGATTGCCATTGATGTTGAATACGGCGTTGTGGGTGCACGGAAAGCAATTTTTGCTGGCGTAATGTTAATCCTTGTTGTGCACGCTGAATCTGTGTTTGCATGGCACGAACAAGACGCTGCCTATTTTGCGTGACTGCATGATATAGCGCTCGCGTATCCTGACTTAGTATTTCAGCGGCTGCAGAAGGGGTGGGAGCCCTAACATCGGCAACAAAATCAGCGATAGTAAAGTCGATTTCGTGCCCCACCGCACTGACTACGGGCAAGGTTGATTGGGCAATGTGGCGGGCCAAGGTTTCATCATTGAAACACCATAAGTCTTCTAAAGCGCCGCCTCCCCGAGATAGTAATATCACGTCCACTTCATTGCGCTGATTAGCCACGGTTAACGCGTTAATGAGTTGGCTAGGTGCGCTTTCACCTTGCACCATAGAGGGGTAAATAATAACCTCTGTCAGGGGGCTTCGGCGTTTCAATACACTTAATATATCGTGCAAGGCAGCCCCACTGGCGGAGGTGATCACACCAATACGATTGATAGCCTCAGGCAAAGGCTGTTTGCGGTGCGTGGCAAACAAGCCTTCTGTATTAAGGCGCGCTTTAAGTGCTTCAAAGGCTTGTTTTAACGCGCCTTCACCATCACTTTCCATGTGTTCTACCACTAATTGGTAGTCGCCTCGTGCTTCATAAAGCCCAACCGAGGCGCGCACCAGAATTTTATCCCCTTCTTTGGGGCGCATGCGTACATTGCGATTAGCACCTTTAAACATCGCAGCCTTCACCTGCGCTTTATTGTCTTTCAGAGTAAAGTACCAATGGCCTGACGCGGCACAAACAAAATTAGAAATTTCAGCAGATAGCCAAATAAGGCCAATTTCGCCTTCTAGCACGGTTCGGGCTAAGCGATTTAGCTTGGTGACTGTTAAAATTTGTCGAGAGGTAGATGGCGAATTTGTAAACATAAA
>CEVI01077913.1_pt1 | contig 12063 bp, 10 predicted proteins | sample 531471 | NCBI WGS metagenome assembly CEVI01 (sample SAMEA2623513, study PRJEB7988) | marine metagenome | isolation source: saline water (ENVO:00002010), including
CGCCGCCCATTTGCGGGCTGCGATGCAGGGTGCAGCATTTGCTAGCATACGAGCGAATAGATTTCCGTCTGCCGCGATCGGCAGCGCCGCGATTCAACGAGAAAGCCGATGCCTGGAATCAGTGGACTGGCACTCTATCTGCCGCCATACCGTGTGCAGCTTGCCGACTGGTGTGAATGGAACGACCAGCCCTGGGACAAGATCCGCAATGTCGTCGGGCGCAGTTTCCGCATGCGCGGCCCGGAGCAGAGCGTGTACACGCTCGGCGCGAACGCGGCCTGGCGGCTGATACAGGCCTACGATATCGACCCGCGCGAGGTGGGTTACCTGGCGCTCGGCACCGAGTCGAGCAGCGACAATTCCGCGGGCGCGGTGATCGTGAAAGGCATGCTCGACGACGCGCTGGCCGCGAACGATATGCCGGCGATGTCGCGCGAATGCGAGGTGCCGGAGTTCAAGCATGCCTGCCTGGGCGGCGTGTATGCCATGAAGGCGGCGCTGCGCTATCTCGCCACGGACGGGGCGGGGCGCAAGGCGATCGTCGTGTGTTCGGATATCGCCGAGTACGAACGCGGCAGCAGTGGCGAACCCACCCAGGGCGCCGGCGCGGTCGCGATCCTGCTGGAAGCCGAACCGCAATTGCTGCACGTCGATCTGTCGCGCGCGGGTAGCGCCTCGGATTACCGCATGGTCGATTTTCGCAAGCCGTTCGCGCGTTTTCGCGACCAGTCGCCGCGCACGGACGGGCAGATGCAGGATCTGCCGGTGTTCAACGGCCGCTATTCCACCAGCTGCTATGTCGACGCCACGCGGCATGCCATGAACGCAATGCTCGCCCGCCAGCCGGATCGAAACCCGGACTATTTTGGGTATCCGGAATCTACTGTGGATTGGGGTAAGCTGCGCTGTAACTCGTTCGTTCTCACGTTTGTGGATTTCCGTGGTTTATGCCAAGTCACGGCAGGTCCCGAGGATGTGGGTTCTCGGAACGTCTATTCGAAGTAACCTGCTTCCAGAAGCCCACAGAGGGTAGGAATATGGGGGCCGTACTCGATTGTCCGGCTCTCTGTCGTCGTGGAAGCAGCAGCACGAGTGAATGTCAGGTAATCGGTCGCAGAGGTATCCGGTAGCGCAGGGGTCGACCGGGCGCGTTGTCGTAGGGGCTTGCGGTTCGGGCGGCGGGCCTTCTCGTCGTATACCAACCGGGCACGGATCACATCGAAGCTATAACCTCGGCCCATTCGATTCATGTCCTTCGCGAGGCGGTTGATGGACTCAGTATAGCCATTCGAGATGGGATGCTCGTAGTAATTGAATACCGGTTCCCACCAATTGCGAAGGGCGGTAGCAGTCTCTTTGAACTGAGGCGCCACCAACTCAGGTATGCCGTTTAACCACGCCTGGGCCGCTCTTTCAGCTTCCCGGCGACAATCATGCTCGTATAGGCGATGGAACGTCTCTTTCGCCTCGTAGGCCGCCCCCAATGCTGGGAACTGTGCAAACCAGCGATCGAGAAGCTCACATTGAGCTTCGTCAAGATCCCGCTTACGCGCCAACAGCAGAAAACGGTCATCCTTTAGCTTGAGGCGAGTCCGTGTATCCAAGCCCTTGCGGATGAGCTTGCGAACCTTCTCCACGGCATCGTTTGTCATCCGAACGACATGCCAGCGATCAGCAACGATCAATCGACCCGGTAGCTGCGCATCAATCACCTGTCTATATACATTCCACAGATCCATCGTGACGACCCGCACCCGATGTTTATCCGGGAGCTGCTGAAAATACGCGAGCAGATCCGCCTTCTTGCGCGTCGGCAGCATATCGAACAGGGCGAGTTCGGTGACGTTAGTGATCATCGCCCGGTACTGGCCGATGATCTTTAGTTCGTCGATTCCAAGCACTTCGGGCGTTTCGAATTTCACTTCCCGTGAGAGCCGTTCGACATAATCGTCGAAGATGTGGCGGATCGTGCGCTCGTCCACGCCGACATCGCGGGCAATCTCAGCGAAGGTGCGGCGCAAGCAATGTTGCTCGATGTAAGCGATCAGGCGGGAGGTCGCTTGACGCTTCGAATCCACATTGAGCAATCCACTGAATGTGGTTTTCCCGCAGCGCTTGCACCGATAGCGGCGCCGCTGGATCTCGATCAAGACACGCTTGCCATGCATCGGTGTGTCGATGAATTTTTGTGTTTGGCGCCCGTGCCCTTGCATGCCGTCATGTTGACATTGTGGGCAGCAGGGCGGCTCGGCCTGCCCATCTGCTAGCACTCGGTAATGATCGCCCAAGTCATCGATTTCCAAGGCCCGGAGCGGCCGCAGGTTCAAGAAGTCCTGAATCATCCTGGCTCCTTAGGACCGTATCTCAGCTCGTTCGCACACATCTATAACGTCGATCAGACTACGCTCACCGGCATAGTGCTTGGCTCGCTGCCACCAGAACGTATCAAGGGGCGACGTGTGCCAACCTGAAAGTGCAGGCTAAGCCGATATTGGGGCACTAATTCGGAGCATCTTTCCGCCTCTCCGGCCGCCCGGATGCCTGACTACAGCGCGCCATCGAGATGCCTGACCCTTGCGTGGCAGTTTGTGTGGCCACCAATTTGGGTTTTTACAGGGCTCGCGGCGTGCATAGCCCCCAGGTGATCATCACTTCCGCTGGCACTTGGGTAACATAGCCTGCCGTACGGCATCGCGGACCGTGTCGGGTCGCTCCACGGGCAGGAAATGGGTCGTTCCGGCGATGGTGTTCACTTCGGCGCAGGGCAATAAGGCGCGCAGGCGCTGGCGCGCCCTTGGCGAGAAGGTCGAAGCGCGTTCCGCGGCCAGTGCGATCACCGGACACTGCAACCGACGGATGCCGGGCCAGGGGTTGTGTTCGGTATGGGCGAAGGTGGTGCTCTCCCACTCGGGCGCACAGGCCAAGCGAACGTGATCGCCACGCTGCACGAGGCCGTGCTGGACATAGGCTTCAAGCCACGCCTCGGGCCAGGTCTTGAAGCCACCGCGGCCACGAAAGTTGGCAAGCGCCGCGGCATGCGAGTCGAACACCCTGCGCCGGCGTGCCGCGCCGGCGGCCAGTGAGAACCGGTGCGACTGGCGAAGCAGCTTGGCCAACCACAACTGCCAGCCCTGCCAGCGATCCATGATCACGGGCTCCGCCAGGATCAGCCCCAGCACCTTGTCCGGCCGTCGGGCCGCGGCCATGATGCTGGTGGTGGCGCCGATGGAATGGCCGGCCAGCCAAATCGGCTCATCCAGGCGCTCCAACCAGGCGGTAAGGTCCTGGTAGTAGGTTTCCCAGCCACGGAACGTCGCAATATCCGCGGCCTCGGCGCTGGCCCCGTGGCCGCGCATGTCCCAGGCCAGCACGTTGCAATCGCCCGCCAGCTCGTCGAGCAGCGGCCGGTACAGCCGACCATGGAAACCTGTCGCATGCGCCCAGTGCAGGGTGGGGCGTCCGTCCGATTGCGGCCAGCGCCACAGCACGATTTCCCGGCCGTCCGGGGCCGTGAAGCCGTCGCGTTCGATCACGCCGCGCGTCTCAGTAGGACTTGGGCAGGCCGAGGACATGTTCGCCGATGTAGTTGAGCAGCATTTCATTGTTGATGGGCGCGATCTCCATCAGCCGGGCCGAGGGCCATAGCGTGATTATGTCGTAGTCCTTGTCGAAGCCGTAGCCGCCGTGGGTTTGCAACGCGGCCTCGACGGCCTTGACCGCGGCGCGCGAGCCCAGCAATTTCGCCATGTTGGCATGGGCGCCGGCATTGCCGCCGGCGTCGAACGTCGCGGCGGCCTGGATCATCATCAGCCGTGCCGCCTCCAGTTCGGCCTTGGCCTCGGCCAGCCGGTGCTGCAGGGCCTGGTAGCGACCGATGGGGACGCCGAAAGGTTTGCGTTCGTTGGCGTAGGCCACGGCCTTTTTTAGCGCGTAGTTGCCCAGGCCCACGGACATGGCGGTCACGAGTAGGCGTTCCGAGTTCAGCGCCTCGAACATGCCGGCCAGGCCCTGTCCCGGGTTGCCGATCAAGCGGTCCGCGGCGAGCTCGACGTCGTCGAAGAAAACCAGGTACTGTCGCTCCGGCCAACCGACGTCAATGTTCAGGGGCTGCAACTCCACGCCGGGCGCATCGGTATCCACCACGAACAGGGACATACCCTCGGTGCGGCGCTCGACCTCGCCGGCCTTCTGGGTGCGGGCCACGACCAGCATGCGGTCGGCGTCCGCGGCGCCGGAAATAAAGACCTTGCGCCCGGTCAGCCGATAGCCGTCGCCATCCCGCGTCGCCAGCGAGGACATCGCGAAGCTGTTGGTGCCGGCATCAGGCTCGGTGATGGCGAAGCACAGTTTTTCGGCCCCGCTGATCGTCGGTCGGACGAAACGCTCGAACTGCTCGGGTGTGCCATTGCGGATGATCGGCACCCGCGCGAAGCCGGTGAGAAGCAGCATGGGCAGCACCAGCCCGGCCTCGGCCAGCGCTTCCATCAGCGCGACCAGTTCCACCTGGCCGCCGCCCGTGCCGCCCCGATCCTCGGGGATGGTGATGCCGAGCAGCCCGTATTCGCCCAGCGCCTCCCAGGCCTCCTGCGGGAAGCGGTGGTTATCGATGCATTCGCGCATGTATTCCCGGGAAAAGCCTTCGCTCACGACGCGGGCGGCCTCGCGAACATCGCGCATGCGCTCGGCGACGCTGGCCTGGTCGAACTCGATTTCGGTTGCAGCGCTCATTATGATCTTCTCCTCGCAGTTACCCGTCCGGGGTGAACAGGTTGCGTTTGCCGTCGTTACGCACGCGGCCCGTCCGATCGAGAAATTCCTCGTTCGTCATGGCATCGAGCAGGTCGGTATCGGTGGGCGTGTTGGCGACAAAGCGCCGGCCATCGCTCAGGCGGCCGAGGACGATGCCCTGAATCGGCCGGTCGGCGCGGTCGTGCATGACGGTGTAGGTCTCGATGCGGCCTTTGCCTTGCGCCTGCTCCACAATGTCCACGACGGGACCGGCGTCGATTTCAGCTTGCAGCCCGGCGGTATCGATCGGCCGCCAACCGCCGGCGGGCGGTCGCCCGCCGTAGAGCCCCAGCGAATGCTTGCTCATATACCAGCCCACGCCGCTGACCAATCCGGTGGCGCTTCGGTCGGCGCGGATGCGGGCCATGATCTCGGCGATGGCGTGAGTGCAATAGTTGTTGCCGGGCCCGCCATGGTAAGCCAGCCCGCCCGTGACAGTCAGCGGCCGGGGATCGTGCGCGGCGATGCCCAGCGCGTCGCGCGCCATCTGTACCGCGCTTGGGAAACAGCTGTACAGGTCGAGGTGATCGATCTCGTCGATGGTGAGTCCGCTGGCCGCGGACAGCCGCTCGCCGCAGGCAGCGATCGCCGGCGAGCGGGACAGATCCGCCCGCTCGGACACGAACCAGCGCTCGTGCGCGTTTGCCGCGGCCAGGGGGTACACCCAGCGCTCGGGGTCGATGCCCAGCTGCCGGGCCTTCGCCGCCGACATCATCACCAGCGCGGCGGCCTGATCCACCGCGATGATGGCGTTCATGTGCTTGGTGTAGGGCGCACCGACCATGCGGTTTTTCGGTGTGCGCTCGGCGATGTCGGCCGCCGATAGCGGCTCGCGGCGCCAGGCCTGCGGATTGCGCACCGCGACGGCATTAAGCCGGGCGTATAATTCGCCCAGCATCTGCCGGTGCTCGATCGGGCCATGGCCGTAGCGGCCGCGCAGGGCCTGCTCGAACAACGGATAGATCTGGATGGGCAGATCCAGCCCGTGGCGTTGTTCCGTCGCATTGGTCGGCTCGCGGTCGTCGCCGAGCAGCCGCGGGCCCTCGCCGCTTTCGGTGTCGATCACCCCGGACAGGCCGGCGCCCTTGCCGCGCATTTGCGTGGCAAGGGCCTCACCGCCCGCGATCAAGGCACAATCGAGCCCGCCAGCGGCGATGCGGTCGGCATAATACCCCACCAGCCATTGACCCATATTGCCGCCGATGGGGGTGTAGAAGCGCTCGCCGGGATCGATGCCCAGGCGCCGCGCCAGGCTGGCCGGGGCGTCGGGATAGGCCGGTGCCAGTATGTTGAGACAAGTCAATGACTGGATCTGCCCCAGCACGCCGGCCACGCCGCAATCCTCGGCCGCGGCCCGAGCGGCCTCCGCGATCAAGCCGATGGGCGTGCGCTCGGCATCCGGTTCGCCTGCGGTGACCTGGCCGGCGCCGACCAGCACCGGCGTTGTCTCCTCATGCGTCATCATCGATCCCGTGTTTGTCGACCGGCGCACCGAACAGTAACTGAACTCGTCCGCGGGCGATCGGCGCGCTGGTCCTGTCCTGCCGGCAGGTCAGGGCCACATCCGTCGCAACGCCGGGCGATTACGGTAACAGCTACCCGGCGCGCCTTTCCTGTTCCATCTCCGCCCCCATGTCGCCGCCCAGTTCATCGAGTGCCGCCAGCAGACGCGGATAATGCTTGCGATAAACGGCTTCCAGCTCGGCTAATGGCAGGTCGGCGCGGGGGCCGTGATCGGCCAGATACTGCATGTGGCGGCGCCCCGCGGTGTCGAACTCATGCATCAGCGCATCCTCGCGACCGTCGAAGTCCAGCGCCTTGACGCCGAAACGTTCGCACAGTTCGATGTTGAACGCCGGGGTGGCTTTGATCCAGCGCCCGTCCAGCCACAACTCGGTATAGCCGTGGTAATAGAAGATGTCGGTTTGCATCAGCGCCAGCAGCCGTTGGCTGGCCAAGTGGTTTTTCACATCCGCCAGACCGATGCGCGCGGGGATGCCGGCGGCCCGGGCGCAGGCCGCCAGGAGGCCGGCCTTGGGCACGCAATAGCCGCTGCCCGCGGTCAGGGTGGCGCTGGCGCGCAGGTGAACGGGGTCAAGCGAGAACTTGTAGGGGTCGTAGCGGATTTCATCGCGCACCGCGTAGTAGAGCCGGACGGCGCGTTGTCTGTCATCGCCATCCCCGGCGCGGTTCTGGGCAAAGGCCTGGATGTCGGCGTGATCGCTATCGATAAAATCGCCGGGCGCAAGATAGTCGCGGGTGTCTGCATTCATGTGAACATTCATTCGATTGAGGGCGGTGGCGCCGGTAGCCGAGCGCGAATTACCGCAGCATAACCAGTGTCAGCGAGATAGCATCGGGTAGACGGGGGAACGCCCACAAGGTCATTTTTTGCCAGCATGGGGTTATTTGAAGACCCAGGGAGATCGGCGGTTTACCCGATTAGGATGACGGGCCCGACGTATGCATGACTCGCAAACCGGCACGGCGCCTGTACTGCTCGGGCGGCTGCCGGAACCAGCGCTTGAAGGCGCGCCTGAAATTCGCGCTGTCGTGATAATTCAACACCGACGCGATGGCCTCGACGGACAATTGGCTGTCACTCAAATAGTGGGCCGCCTGCTGGGACAAAATCTCGTCGCGGATCTGGCGAAAACCGCTGTGCTCTTGCTTGAGCTTGCGCGCCAGGGTGCGTTTGCTCATGAACAGGGCGGCTGCCGCCTCGTCTTCACTGAGCGTTCCGGGTGGGTGGGACAGCATCATTTGCTTGAGCCGGGTCCGATAGTCCGGATCGCGGGTCTGAAGTCGCGCGAGCATGGCCTCGCATTGCTGCAGGGCCAGACGATAGTTTTCATGATTGGCGGAGGCGTTGGGCTTCCGGCACAACGCCATCGGGAACGTGATCTTCAACTGGTTGCAGCCAAAGTAAACCGGCCCCGGCAAATAGTCCGGGTAGATGGCCTCGTATGCGGGGGCCGGATGGGGGAAACAGGCCTCGGCCTCATATATCGGCCGACCGACGATGAATTCGCCAATTTCAAGACATGCCTTCACCACCGTATCCGCCAGGCAACGCGCCACAACCTCATCGAGCGGCACCTGGAAATTCACCAGGCATTCCAGGCGATCCTCAACCTGTTGCAAGTGCAACTGGATGAAACTGGCGCGCGTGGGCAGGAATGTATGAAACGCCTGTAGCGCGGTGCGCAGGTCGGGGCTGCTATAGGCGACGAAGCCCACCGCACCGTGGGTTGCCGGCGTCAGACGCGCGCCCAGCCGTAACCCGAACTCCGGCTTGCCCGACAACTCCAGCGCGTTGCGCAGGATCCGGATCTGCTGGGCCGCGGTGAGCAGGCTGTCCTCGCTCAGCAACTGTGCAACCTCGAGCCCGGTGCCGCGCAACAATCTGGGCAGTTGCCGCGCCGCCAGGCCAAGCTCACGGGCGATCAGACGCGAGTAATTCGACGGAATATCGGCTTCGGGGTTGTGCGAACCGTCCGCGTGCTGCGTCGTTGTCATAGGCGCCCCTCCACGGTACAAATTGAGTGTCTTCAAATGACCCTGTTTTGTCAAAAAATGACCTCGTCAAGGTGCCGTCACACAACTACCTTTCAGCGTAAGACAGTTCTGGCAGGAGAAGCGCATTGGGCAAAATCACCTTTATCGAGCACGACGGCACCGAACATGTCGTTGAATTCGAGGCGGGCGCCTCGCTGAAGGACATTGCCGTGGATAACGCCGTTCCCGGCATTGACGCGGACTGTGGCGGCGAGTGTGCCTGTGGCACCTGCCACGTCATCCTCGCGCAGGAGTGGTACGGCAAGACTGGCGCGCCCGGTCAGGACGAAGAGCAGATGCTGTCCCTGACCCCGGAGCGTGCGGAAACCTCGCGTCTGGGCTGCCAGGTTCAAACCACCGAGGCGATGGACGGGATGAGCGTCCGGCTGCCCGAATTTCAGATGTGAGAACGGAGGAGACCATGTCAACGCGAACCGAAGCAAGCGACGCGATCCAGGCCCGAGTGGTCAATGCTACCGCCCGGCTGGTGCCGATGCACTGGCAGATCCGGGGGCTGAAGGCGCTGGTAAACGCCAAGAAGAAGATCATCGGCCCGCGACGGCCCGCGGCCAACTTCGTTGAATCGCCTGTGCCCGATGTCAACACGCTGGCGCTCGAAGACATCGATCTCAGTAATCCCTTTTTATACCGGCAAGGTCAGCGGGGTGCCTACTTCAAGCGGCTGCGCGACGAGGCGCCCGTGCACTACCAGAAGAACAGTCCTTTCGGACCCTTCTGGTCGGTCACGCGCTATGAAGACATCCGGTTCGTGGACAAGAATCACCGGCTGTTCTCTTCCGAGCCGCAAATCGTTATGGGTGATCCCCCGGAAGGTCTGTCGGTGGAAATGTTCATCGCCATGGATCCGCCCAAGCACGACGTGCAGCGCCGCTCCGTGCAGGGCGTGGTGGCGCCCCAGAACCTGAAGGAAATGGAAGGGCTGATCCGTAAGCGCACCGGAGAGGTGCTCGACAGCCTGCCTCTGGACGAAGCCTTCAACTGGGTGCCGGCGGTGTCAAAGGAGCTGACGGGGCGCATGTTGGCCACGCTGCTGGATTTCCCTTACGAGGAACGGCACAAGCTGGCCGACTGGTCGGATCGAATGGCCGGCGCAGCATCGGCGACCGGCGGCGAGTTTGCTGATGAAAAGCTATTCTTTGACGACGCCGCAGACATGGCCTGGTCTTTCTCCAGGCTTTGGCGCGACAAGGAGGCGCGCCGCGCGGCGGGCGAAGCGCCCGGTTTCGATCTGATCAGCCTGCTGCAGAGCAACGAAGACACGAAGGATCTGATCAATCGCCCGATGGAGTTTATCGGCAACCTGACGCTGCTCATCGTTGGCGGAAATGACACCACGCGCAACTCCATGAGCGGCGGCGTACTGGCTTTAAATCAGTTCCCCGAGGAATTCGCCAAACTGAAGGCGAACCCGGATCTGATTCCGAACATGGTTTCGGAAATCATCCGTTGGCAAACGCCGCTGGCGCATATGCGCCGGGTCGCCACGCAGGATGTGGAAATGCATGGCCAGACCATCAAAAAGGGCGATCGCGTGGTGATGTGGTACGCCTCGGGCAACCGGGACGAACGCAAGTTCGAAAACCCTGATCAGTTCATTATTGACCGCAAGGACGCGCGAAACCATATTTCTTTTGGCTACGGTATCCATCGTTGCATGGGCAACCGTCTCGCCGAACTGCAACTGCGCATTCTGTGGGAGGAACTGCTCCAGCGGTTCGACAACATCGAAGTCGTCGGTGAGCCCGAGCGTGTGCAGTCCAACTTCGTGCGGGGCTATTCCAAGTTGATGGTCAAACTAACGGCGAAGCCGCAGTAGGCCGGGCAAGCGTCAAACCGCCGGTGCATCCCCGAGCGCAGCGGTATTGGCTCCTGGGCCGGTCCATCCGAATCCGGTTCGCGGCTGCCGTTGTATTTGACTGCACGGAGCCGCTCACCGCTCGCGCACTGGCGGCGCGAAGGGCTTCAGGAGCGCCGGCGCCCCTTGTCGATCTCCTGAACGATCCGGTCCCAAGGCACGGCTAAAGAGAGAGGCATGGCAAACAAAGGGAGAGATGCGACGGTCATCGTTGGCGGCGGGCACGCGGCAGGCACGCTTCTAACGACCCTCATTCAGAAGCAATGGCCACATGAGGTGGTCCTCATAGGCGACGAACCCCATCCGCCGTACCAGCGTCCGCCCCTGTCCAAGGACTACTTAGCGGGCAAAATGGAACGTGAGTCGTTGTACCTGAAGCCGCGCTCGGTGTACGAGAACGCAGGCCACCGACTGCGGCTCGGCGAGCGCGTCGAGCACATAGACCGGGTCAACAAGACCATTAAGCTGTCGGACCAGAGCAGCCTGGGATACGATCAGCTGGTCTTGGCCACTGGATCACGCGCCCGACGCCTAAACGTGCCCGGCGCTGATGACTTGGAAGGCATTCATTATCTGCGCGACATAGCAGACACGGATGCCCTGCGGGGTCAATTTGTCCCGGGGCAACGCCTGGTCATCGTTGGTGGTGGCTACATCGGCCTGGAGGTGGCCGCCATCGCCGTCAAGGGAGGCCTCAAGGTCACGGTGCTGGAAGCCGCCGGGCGAGTCATGCAACGTGTCACAGGCCCTGAGATCTCGGCATTCTTTCTCGCCAAACACAGTAATGCCGGCGTGGAAGTGCGCCTGGACACGTCGGTAACCGGCTTCGAAGCCGACGGCGACGGTCATGTGGCTGGCGTGGCGGTGGCGGACGGCCGCACCGTACCAGCCGACCTTGTGCTCGTCTCGATCGGCATCACGCCGGAAACCGCGCTGGCTGAGTCCGCCGGCCTGCCCTGTGATGAGGGTATTCTCGTCGACGAGTATGCGCGCAGCGACGATCCCGCCATCCTGGCGATCGGCGACTGTACCCGCCACCGGAATCTTTTCTTCGAGCAGCCCCAGCGGATGGAGTCAGTCGCCAACGCGGTCGATCAAGCCCGTACCGCGGCGGCCACCCTGATGGGGAACGACAAGCCCTACGATGCCGCTCCATGGTTCTGGTCGAACCAGTACGACGTACGCCTGCAGATGGTGGGCCTGTCCAAAGATCATGATGAGCGGGTGGTGCGGGGTAACCCCAAGGATGGGGCATTTGCGGTGTTCTATATGCGCGAAGGCCATCTTATTGCTGTGGACGCGGTAAATCTGCCTATAGCTTTTATGGTGGGCAAGAAGCTCGTCTACCAGCGCAGGGACGTCGATGCTGAGGCATTGAGCGATCCCGATATCGAATTGAAGTCTTTGCTCTGACGCATGCCGAGACTGCCGTCCGTGACCCGGGGCCCTTCCGCGGCATGGCAGCGGAGATTCGAGTATTACCTTCTATCCAAGGCGGGGCCCGCTCTCTGCATCGCTCTCTCGACGGCATCGGCTGAGTAAATCGAGGCGCATGCCGATATCCCATCTGGCCTGGGCCACATTACTATCTGCGTGACGGGACAACTCAACGACTTCTTAACATGAAGTCGGGACTGGATCTTGTTCGCTAGGGATATGGGCGCCCTTTTCAGCCACTGTGGTCTGTTTCTTAAGTGTCCGTGACGGAGAATTGAACGTCACGCTGTGTTCCAGTTTACGAGCCGACACTCACACAGGGATTGCCCACATACCATTCTATTTTACAGATTACATGTCACACGCGGAGTTGTCATCGAACCCACACTGTATTCCGGATACCC
>CEVI01081254.1_pt1 | contig 12042 bp, 12 predicted proteins | sample 531471 | NCBI WGS metagenome assembly CEVI01 (sample SAMEA2623513, study PRJEB7988) | marine metagenome | isolation source: saline water (ENVO:00002010), including
TCGTTAAGCCAACAAATATGATTGCTCAACTGCTCATCAGGAAAAACAATAAACTCTTGTTTGATTTTTTCGCCTGCAGTCTGAAGCTCTACCCGAATGCGATCGCCGGGATCAAAATCAGAAAAGTGTACTAGTTGACCAAAAAGGTATGCAGAACCGCTCGTGATCTGCTGTGTGCTTACTTGCTGATTATTGCAAAAAACCACCAAGTCTGCCAAAAGATTCTGATTGTAGAAATTAACCAGGACCTTACTTTTACGCGTCACCCGCTGCACTACAGTTTCTGCCCGAAGAAGAGCTGCTGCACTAATTTCTTGAGCCGGTCTACGGCCGTCTAAAAATGCTTTATTTTGAATCGTTTCTGCAGTATCCGGAAGCTCGTAACTCGCATCTAAAAAAACCGGTGCATTGTAAATGATCAATCGCATATCATCAAGATCTTGCATTTTTGACAAAAGCCCGAAACGATTGAGTTTATCAGGTTTTATAAAAAGCCGCTTTACCACATCGCCGATGTGAAATTCTGCAGTGTTTTCGAAAAAAGCCAGTGCATAATCATTAATAAATGCTTGATTGATGCCTGTATTGGGATTGTAAATGACAGCTTCAAGCGTAAGACTGGCGAACGCATCATTATCAGCTGAATAAAATTTACTCAACGCTTCCTGATCGCGACACCAAACAACAGCACCATCCATATTGAAGTCTGCCGTTTCTGTCACCCGATGGGTAACAAAAACACGCACATCATCTACTGCAGACGAAATAACTATTTCTCCGGAATAGGTTCCCAAGGCAAAATTTGCAGAAGGTACCGGCTTTACAAAAATTCCCTTTTCACTTGAGCGATATTCCATCCAGTTGGGCACTGTTACCGTATAGGCAGACGGCGTATTTATCGTGATCTCCTGTTCTGCAGCTTCAAAAATGTTTCGGACCGCTCCAAAACTTATGTTTAGCGGATCTGCCTCTATAACACCCGTCAAAAGTTGATGTACCAAAACCTCATACAACTTACTCAAGCTGCTATTATTTATCGTTATATAATATTGAAGAGTTCTTCCCTCCCAATCAAGATTTTCGCAGTCTAATGCGATTGTAATCGCTTGGGAACCGGTACCGGTGTATTCTGTTATCGTTTCAGAATAGGCTTCATTGGCCACAAGGTTTCCTCCGGAAAGCTGCAGCACCTTATTTACTCTAATCTTAAACGCTGCGCCCGTATAAAGCTGTACAATAACGTCATCAGGATCCTGGCCGTTTTCTAAATAAGAAAAGGATACACGCTCCGGAACCTGCAGCAAATCATTTTGATCAATAACATTTACAAACAAGTCAAAAACTTTAGTCTCGAGTAAATACTCGACGCCATCGATAAGACCGTAAGCTTCTAATCTAAACCCACTACGGTAATGCGCTGCGCTTAATATTCCTATTCCGGAAAAAGCAATGCTGAAACTAACCTCCTGATTGTTTTCGGTTAACGCATAGCCTTCGGCATCTGTAACTAATTCACCAGTGATCGTGATGGCATCATCAAGCGCACTGGTGAATTCCCGAGGCTTGTATTTGATCAAGAAACTATCGTATTTAAAATCTAGATCTGCGGTGATGAAATCTTTGATCTGAAGATCAAAATTATGAGCTGCCGGCGCTGCTTCTCCTTCGACGTGTACAAGTGTATAACTCCCGCTATTACTGAATTTCCACGGAGTAAAAAAACTCTCCAGCGTCTCCGGAATATTATACCCGGTATCGGGATTGTATGGAATTTGATTTGGCATAATTTATAATTTATTCGAGACCACCACCGCCTCCACTATAGTCTTCACAAGGCACACCGTTCACATCGACTCCCGGAACCACCGTATCTGAAAAAATCACCTCAAAACGATACCCACTCATTTTAAAGAGAATTCGCGTCTTGTAGGCCTCCAGATCAGTCACTCCTAATTTGCTTACAAATTGATTGAGCACTATCCTGATATTCGTTAAATGCGAAGTCTTGAAAGTTATCGCTCCCACATCTCCAATAGGATCCAAGCCTTGGTAAATGCGCGACGCATCACCCGAGAATGCAAACGCAGTAAGCACAGGACCATTCTCCTGATCAATAAGCGTACACATACGGTTGCACGCAATATTTAATTTTGCGTCTGCAAAAACATTGTTGTCAGTAAAACCGGTTATCACATCACTTGCTACCGCCATTAGAATTGATTTTTATTACGCAGACGGTCATAGTCTGCAATATCTTCCTTCATTTTTCGCGCATTTTCATAATCGCGCTTGAGGTAAGCGACAAGACCATCACGCTCCAGACGCTCCATAATCTCAGAATTTCGATTGAGCGCTGCTGCAAACAACAAATAGTCTTTGCCCGCTGCAGTACTATCTCCAGTATTAAAGCTTGGCTGTGTTGTACTGCTCTGATAGTAACCATCTGCAAAGCCTTTAACTCTGCCGAGCTCACGATACAATGAATCTTTGAAGCTTTCACTAAAATTGGCGTAATCCTGACCGTTGATGATCATCTCCGGTCGGGTCTTACCCTCTTCACCGGCCATAAATACCGTAGGAAAATCAACTAAGCCGCTGCGGCTTTCACCTCCAAAGCGGGCTTTAAACGGCTTTCCATCCTGCTCTCTGGTGACGTTGTATAACCCATCCTGATAGCCTTTAACCGGCATAGGTGTTGATAATACCGTAGCTGCTTGCAATGCCCCTAATGCAGTTACTGCAGCTGTTAAAATACCTGCCGTTATAGGCTCTGGAAATCTTTTCCAAATTGCCATAATAGCTTGTGCAGTATTCCAAGCTATATTTGCCAGTGCCATTGCGCGATCGCGTTTTGCCTGTTTAACTGCGATTTCGGCTTTTTTCTTTTCAAGCTCAGCCTCACTGGCAGCTATCGCTGCGTCATACTGCTTCTGGCTGATCAACCTGGAGTCTAATTTTTGCTTAAGGATACGCGCTTCTTCCGTCTGCTTTTGCTCGAACTCTTGTACTTGCTTTGCTTCCTTAGCAGACATCAAATTTGAATATTCCTGATACAAAGACATTGCCGCATTGGTAGCACCTCGTATTAATTCAAATTTATAACCGGCCTGATCGAGATTATCTAAAGTTTGCTCCCATTGCGCAGCCGTCATTCCAAAAATGTCGACGTTTGCTGTGGCGTCCCCTAGAGAAAATTCGTCTAAACCATTACCTGACACATCATTTTTAGCTGCTTCGAGTTCTCGTAGTTTGAGTACCAACTGATCAATAAGGGCTTGCATTCGTGCCGCCTCTTCATTAGATAGCAGCGATAAGTTGACACCTTCAAACTGTCCACTTTCGGTGATGAGTTTTAGCGCTTGAATGACCTCTTTAACGTGTGCCTGCTCAGCCTCCAGATCTTCTTGCCGGTGTTTTTCTTTTAAACGCTCTTTGGCCTTCTCATTGTTACCAACAGCGTTCAGCTCCTCCTGCTGTCTAACCTCACGCTCAGCCGCCTGTTTTTTAAAAGTTTCCTCCATCAAGGCCAGGTCTTCCTGATAGCCTTTTTCTATTAAGGCACCCTTGTCGTACTGAAACTTTTTAGCCTGCATTGCTTCCTGCTTTTTAAGGCTCTCATTGATGGCAAGCTCCTCTTTACTTAGATCTTCTTTATCAATTTTCTGCTTTTGAAGATCTTCCATTTTCTGGCGGTGCTGTTCCTCGAGCTGAGCCAGCTCCCGCTGAAAATTGTCCTGAATCAAACTATTTTTCAGTTCGTTTTCCTCTCTTTGTACTTTTAAAAGTTCTTGAGATATACGCTGGGCTTCTTTTAGTTTAGCATCATCTTTATCGTCACCGGGTACGTCGAACGTATTTACAAATTCTTCTTCCGTCAAAGCTGCATCCGGATTTTCTTTGATGTATCCCTTATACGCTTCTTTAGCTGCTTCCAATTCTTTTTTAGTAAATGAAATTGCCTTTTGTTTACGCTGTTCTGCTTTTGCAATTGCATCTGCAGCCGAGTCAGCTATATCACCGAAGTTCTTTATTCCTATCCACAGTTGATCATACCATTCCAAATGGCTTTCTAGCGAAGCATTTTCTTGCTCCATTAATTGTTTGCTTTTTATACTGACCTGATCTGCCAAAAATTGAGCCTCAGCCTTTTTTTGAAGAGATTCTATGTATTTATCTAATGCAACCTTACCCCTTTCTAAAGCTTCCTTTGTTAGTTCTAAATCCTTGTTATAGTTTGGAACTATTCTGTTTAAAGCTTCAACAGCCTTTTTCCTAGCTTCCTCACTTGCCGTTTCATCTTCAACTACCTCCCGTAGTGTATTTACTTTTTCAATTGCCGATGCAGTTCGCTCAGATGCCTTATTCATCGCATCATTCAAAAGCTCTTGTGTTGTTACAGCTATTTTTGCTTCTTCACGAAATGCAAAATATGCAGCGGTTAAAGTGGCTACGGCAGCAAGAATTAAACCGATAGGATTCAGTTTGGTAACAGTATTAAATATTCGCATAACAGCAGTTGCTCTGGTTATCTGCCCTGTAATTGCAAAGTATGCTGCTTTTAAAAGCATTATAGCACCTGTACCTATCCGTGCGGAAATTGTCATTGCCTTTTGCGCAACAGTATATAATAAAGTTGACCGATAAGCAGCTTTAGTCCAAAGCTCGGTGATTCGTAGCGCTGCATTGTAGCTTTGAGTAGCAATTAGTGCTATTGCTAAAACCCTGACTAAAAAATATAAGAAATCTCTGAACCTACGAACGCTACCACTAGCGTCGTCGGTTGCTCCTATAAATTTGCCAAACCACTCTGTCCCTTCTGTAAGCCATTCTACAACAGTTTTATTTACAAAAACTCCTCTGATGCGTTTACTTATTTTCTCCAGTGTAGCTGCAAAGTTGTTGTTCTTGATGTTATACTCGTCAATCAAGGATGTGCCTTCAGCCATTGCTTGGTTAGAAAGTTGAAGTCTGTCCCTAAACAATTGTAAATTATTGGAAATTGCTCCTAAAACTTTATTCGCACCGTCAGCATTAACACCTATGTAGTCAAGGATTTTAGAAATATCAGTGGGGTCTAAGCCTTTCAAACCTTTAGAAAATTCCATTAGGAACTCTAAAGGATTAGCATTGATCATATTCTCCACTTCCTTAGCAGAGATTCCCATTACTCGAGCAAATTTGTCAGTCTCAGTTGAGGCTTGTTTTAAAAATATGTTATAGGCTCTTGAAGCTACCTCTGCCTCAATACCGCTTTCTTCAAATGCTGCTCCTAATGCCAACGCATCAGAAATTGCAGGCTTTAAAGCATCAGGAAGCGAACCTACACGAGTAGCAAAATTAGCGATGTTGATTTCTGTTGCTACACCATCTGCGCCCAACTCATTTATTGCTGATCCTATGGCGTTGTAAGCTTCGTCAACACCAAGATCTTTAGTCTCTTTAAAGAGCAATTTGAGTTTACCCAGTTTACTTGCGGTCTCTTCAACACCACCTGGAAAAGAATCGCCAAGGGCAACAACGGCTTTGTTCATTACTTCAACGAAATCTGCGATCTCTTCTTTGGCAATACCTATGCGACCGCCTTCCTCTGCAATTTTTAAGAGATTTATACGATTGGTTCTAGTCTGGAGCAACCCAAACGACTTCGCCAGATCTTCAACTTCGCTTTTTGCCAAACCTGTTGTCTTTTGGACATCAGAGATGGCATCAGCCATTTTACCGTTGAAATCAATAAACTCCTGAATTTTAAAAACAACGCCGGTAAGAACAGCAAGGAATGAAGCTCCCAGAGCAGCATAACGATTAAAGCCGTCCGCAAATTTTTGCAAGCCTGTTTTGGCATATTTAGCGCTGCCATTAAGCTTATCCATTTGCGCTTTAACAGCAGCTAATTCACTTTCCCACTTTTTACGCTGATCAGATCCAGGAATTGCATTTCTAAGTAGAAGATTTAAACGGCTTTTTTCTCGTACTAGCTGCCCGTAAGTAAGTGAAGTGAGTCCGATTTGCTTTTGAAGTTCAAGCATTCTAGCTTTATTCTCCCGAAGTGCAATGTTATTTTTCTTGATCTGCTCTGTAGCCTCCTTATACTCTTTGCTATTTTTTTTTCCAGCTAAGTCTAACCGATGCTTTTCAGTCCTTAAGGCTTTATTGGTAGCTGTTAACTTCCTTGTGGATTTCTCAAGATCGAGTAATTCCTTTTGCGCTTCGTTGCCATTAACAACGATGCTAAAGCGCATTTCTTCATCAACGATACGTTTTACCATTCCCTTTCTCGATTTGAAAGGGTAATACTAAGGATAGGGCTTGGCTTAAGTTGTGACAGGCTCGAAGGTGCCGTCTATGAGATAAGATGCATAGCGATCCTCATCAACGAGGACAAGCATTTGATCTTCGAGAGACCAAAGGGAACCTGCTTCTACATATTCGCCTTCAAGAGAAGTAAGATCTTCTAAATTTCGGTAGTGCTTTGCCATCTTTTGGTAGACCCGCCTTCAGGTTTGTCCAATAAATCCTAACAACGTAGGAGGTACCACCGGGTTGCTTACCGATGAACCTAGGAAGGCGGGATTTGGTTACCAAATCAAGCCTACGTTGTTATTTTAAAATTTATTGGACGTGGTAAATGTAGGGAAAAAAGGGGAGTAATAAAGTTCAATTTAAAAAGACAAATACTATGTATTTCATCGAAAAAAATTATTACAGCGCTCTAAATCAATGAAAAAAATTAATTTAGCATCCCCCCTATATGTAATAAATGATATTTTATTTCGTTAATGGCAAGAAACAATAAGAGCAAAAAAAGAAATAACTCTTACAGACCTAATTTCTGGGGATTTTTACAAAATGTTCTCATAGCATCAATGAATAAAGGACAGCTTCCTGTAATGGGTGTTATAGTTGTTTTTATAATCATCTTGCTTAAATACCCCTCAGATGAACTACCTGAACTACTCAAGGGAATTGTATCTATAAGCAAGATTAACAGTATTTTAGGTTGGATATTATTTACAATAAGTACATTTACATCGTATTTTTTGGTAAAATGGCAACGGAAAATTCATACAAAAGAAATTCAAAGAATTTCAAATGAAAAGAGACAGCTACAGCAAAAACTCTCGACTGAGAGACTACCTTCAAGTAACTAATTAATAACTTATGGAATCAATAGTATTTATCACAATATTCCTGGCACTTTGGCATTTCTTTTATGAAGGCGTACTGGCTCCTTCTTTAAGGCACGGCCTTCGATATAAGCTTTTTGAGTTGAGAGACCGACTAAGAAACTTAGATAATTTAACTAGTCAAGATTCTGACATAAAGTATCATTTAGATCATTCAATTTGTAATATTATAAATTCTATGTCCTTCTTGAACTTAGCGCAATATTTCACAGTTCGCAAGGCTATACATAGTGATGCTAAGCTTAAAAATAAACTTGATGAAGTGCACACAGAATTTTCAAATACTGAGGATCAACAACTGCAACTTATTTATCAAGAAATGAACAAAAGAGGTTTCACCGCCTTAGTCATAAACCACGGAGGTTGGTTTCCTTATTTAATACTACCTGCTTTCATTTTAATTGTAGCTCTAGTGGTTACGCACCAAGCTGCTAGATTAAGAAATACAATAATGAAAGTTGTATTTAGATTGATCAACACATCTGAAAGATTTGAAGACAATCAAGAATATAACCTTATTTGATTATTTTCACCCCTTACATAATTAAAGTTCCAGCGATGGAGCTTTTTTTATTTAGAACTATTTTTCTCTAACTCCTTCATATCTGCCTTCACCTGCTCGGTAAAGCCAAATGAAATACCACGTACGATATTATTGGCGTGACCGTACATAATACTATTGTGCACAGGATAGTTGCGTTTTTTGATCTTACCCGCACGCGTGTTTCGGGTTTTCATATCTACAAAACGATGTTTCAGCAGGTGTTTAACTTCCAGTATAGTTCCTTTAACATCAAAGCTGCGGTTGTTCTTCCAGTCGGTTGAGTTGAACCTGGAGAAAATCTTGTCTTGCGCTTCTGCAATTTCGCGGGCTTCTTCCTCAAGCACCTTTGCTATAAAGCGCTTTTCTAACGCACTGTCAGAATCGGCACGTTTTTCAAAAATATTCATAGTTTAATTTTTCCTGCGTGAAATAATACCACAAGCGCTGTGGTTAAGTTCATTTCCTTGCGGCGGTAATCCCTCACCTTAACAGAAGTGATGCCCAATTTATGATGTACCGCGCGTTCTTCTAAGATCGCATTAGCTTCGGCAATCAATGTTGCCTCTCTGTTTTCTTTTTCCTGATCGCTCAGGATCTGCTTTGATTCTCCCATACAATTTCTAAAAATCAGACTTCATTTGAAATAAAATCATCCAACCGTTACAGCTACTGAAGTATTTCACGGGCTCAATACTAATGGAGCTAACCTCTAGAAAACTCATCAACCCACAATTACCCTGATGCGCTTCATAGTCGGCAATCATAAGATTTCTTACTTCATTGGCCGCGGCTTGTGTCCTAGCAAACACATCCAACCATTTCTCGTGGCTACTGGATGCCGAGTAATCGGTTTTCTCGAGCACCATAAAGCCCATCATATCGCGATCCTGATACATATCATCACGGCCAAATACCTTTTGCTCAGGAATACCCGCATACAACATTATCTTATCTACTGCAGCTGATCGCTGTTGGAGGTCCTTACCAATATCATCGTTGTCCACTAGCACACGATGAAAGTTGATAGCCTCCACGCGATTGCGTACAGACTCGATATAGCTTTCTAATTCAGGAATCAGTACCATTATTTAAATAATTTGTTGAAATCAGTTACCCCTAAAACTGAACACCATTTTAGATATTTCATTAAAGTAATGTTTGAGTTTCCATTTTCATATCTCGAGATGCTTTGCTGCTTTTCCGAAAGTTTTTCCGCCATTTCCGCTTGGGTTAAATTAGCAGTTTCTCTTAATTTCTTTACAGGGTTCATTTTCTAGTTTTAAATTCTTCTACCATCCCCTCTAACAGAATAATTTTTCTTAATATTCCTATTTGATTATCACTATAATATATGTTTGATTTTTTTTGATTCCTCGGAAAAATCACATATTTCTTGCTGCAAATCATCAATATGAGCGGCTAAAAACTTAGCTCCCATAGCATTAGCTTGATCAAATCGATCATCTAAAAATTCTGAATAATACTCGATTAAATCTAAAAAAGCATTTTTCTTAGCCTTGGAAAGTGCTCCAAAAAAATCTTGATTACTTAGTTCTACTTTTAACTCTAGTGTTTCTTTTGAGATTTTCATAAATGTAAGTTTTGGTGTTTATTTTTATTTACAGTGTAAATATACACCAAACTTTCAAATAATACAACATATATGTTGTATTATTTTTTCTTTTGTTTTTCACGTGCCTCGTTATCCAGGTCACGCTTCTTAATGTCATACATTCTGAGAATAATGGTCCAAAATGGAGCCTGCTCCACTTCATCCAGAGAGCCAAAAGCGGAAGTTTCGGCCAGCATAAAGGCGGTGCTCTTCATCCCAATTCCCGGAATGCGAGATTTGAATTTATCTTTTGATTCGATATAGAGAATTGAAAGGTCCAGTTCCCGACCTTCATAATGCACGGTTGCAGTTGCCAAATATTCCTGGAAGCTTGCAAAAAACAGGTAGAAGCCAAAAATATTACCCAAATAGATATGCCTTGCCATTCGCGCTCTTGTATCTACCCCGTGCTTATCAAATTTCTTTGCTTCTTTGAATTTTTTAGGCTGATAGAAAATCGCCCAAAGATTGTAGAGCAATTCCTTTTGCGGCTGGATGGCGTACATCGCAAAGATGTTGAGTGCATCTACATACTGCCCAAAAGTGATGTCCTCCATATGATCTGCAGGACCATAATATTTTTTGAAGCGGTACCGAACTTCCGATATCGCATTATGCACATACTCCTGACGAATCACAATAGGATCTGTTTTCTTTTCCCGTGGTTGAAAAAAAGAATCTAAATACGTGCTGATCTGGTAGATGTTTGCATTTTTCTTTTGCTCGAGCTCTTCATCCTTATGCTCATCAGCACCCTTCAAATTAAGAAGCCTATACACTGCTAAATAGCGTAGCTGCTCATAGTCTATACTTCCGTAAAGATAACGGTAGAACAAATCGGCCATCTCTGCAAATTGCCTGGCATCACAATAAGCCAGATGCTGCGGCACATCCCATTTAATTCCGCGATCAGGGATCTCTATCAAATGATACCCCTGTGCTACTTCCATACCAATGATCGTGTTAAGCGTAAATTGCAAGCACGCATTTGCTCTCCAAATTGCTTTTGAATACCGTTGTAAACCTTCAGTTTACTGATACCTTTACATGGAATGAATGCACTTAAACAGCCTATATGATAATGCTTAACCATATACGCATCTACAGCAAGACGTACACCTTTCCGCTCTGCTTCAACATCTACAACCGCCTTGTCTAACTTGCTGTTAATGCGATCTATTTTTGAGGGGAAAATACTGCGGAACTGGATCTGGAGATAAATAAAGAATTGTTTCATTTTTGATTTAATTATGTTGATGCAAAATTGTCATCGTCATCGAATAGCCTGAAGCCGTCGTCTTCTTCATCCTGATGAGGATCTTCCGGTGGAGTTACTAAGCGCGTCATTTCACTTTCGATCCGGGAGAGGATCTCCATCGCATCTTCTTTGAATTTGGTACTCGCGTGTTGTGTCTGTAAGCCTTCCGGAACCTTGGTTGATCTAATACTCTCACGCTCGCTGGTGTAGCGCTGCAGTATACCTTCCGGAAGTAGATTGACAGAAAGTCGCGGCATCGCCCAATGCAAGGACCAATACACCGCAAATTCTTTGATCAGATCAAACAGATCCTGATCCTCATTTGGAATTGCAGTTCCTGCAAGATGCAATGCTTTGAGCCCATCAAACTTTTCGGTGCCCAAAACCGGCTTTATGTGGCGCTGCTCTGCCTGGCGAAGACCGGGACTGAGCTTCATAAGCAGCAACCTAGAGTGAATAGGGAAATATTCTTCAAAGTCTGCAGTGGTGCAAACGAAGTACTTCCTTATAGTCTTATATTGAATCGTCTGCTTGAAATTTGTATCGTCAAACAAAAAGTCGAGCAACTGATCAACTGCACGATAATACTTACGCTCATTCGCCTCATTGTTACGCTCGATCATCCATTCAAATGGACGTGCCTGCTGATCATCGGTGCGCAACATTCGCCCTTGATTGGTATGCTGCAGATCCTTGGACGGTGCGACCAATCGATACGTATTCATTGCTATTGGGTAACGCATCAAGAGCAACTGATCATTCTCAGCAGCTGAGCGATTTTCCTTTTCAAAAAGTGTCACCCATCGATCATACGTTGGTTTACCGACAAAATCGATCATTTCACGTGTAGCACTGGTAAGATCTGATTTTACACTTTTGAAATTTATGTCTGCATCGACAAAGCCTAACAGTTCACGAAATTCTTGAGCAAAGGTTTCTTCCTTGAATAATAGTATCATTTTGCAGCTAGATTTTTATGCCGATCGTTCGGCGTTTTATCTTCCTCACGCTTTCCGGCTTCGTGATAGAATCCCATTTTCAAGCCTTTATTTGGGAAATTAGCGCGCAGCGCGTAGTTGATAGGTTTCATTACCACCATCTCCGGAATATCGACACCAGTAAGCAGGTAGTTCTGCAATGCATACAGCTGCTCAGAACCGCTATCGCTCTTACCTGCTTCGCTAACATTTGCCAGAGCACTGTGAATTGAGATATTGGCAGAAAGTGCATAGTTGGCGTGCTTGCTGATGCTCAGCTGCGCTTCGATGAAGTCTTTAACTTTCTGATCAAGCACATTGATTTCCCAACCCTGCTCGATTAAGGAAGTACCTTCATTATTAAGTACCTTCTCCGTATGAAAGAACTTACCGGTGTTTTCATCACTGGCCAATGTCTTCGAAATACGGCGGAGAAAATCGCGCTTGTAATCCTCCAGCATTGATTC
>CEVI01011130.1_pt1 | contig 11873 bp, 13 predicted proteins | sample 531471 | NCBI WGS metagenome assembly CEVI01 (sample SAMEA2623513, study PRJEB7988) | marine metagenome | isolation source: saline water (ENVO:00002010), including
CTACCGAGATCACGATCCAGACGAGCGAGCGCCGCGACAGCGGGCGCCGCCGCCGGTCATGGGTCTCGAACCTCGCGTAGTCGGAGGACTCAGCGAGTTCATCGTCAGCCACTGGGCCAGTAGATCATCCGCCGGTCCAGGAATCCTGCGAACCGCGTCTCCGGCGGGGGTACGTCATCCCTGCGATTTGGTTCCTGGAACCCTTCGCTTGTCACCGCCTGGCGAGAATCCGCTTCTTCTCGCCATCGCCATGTCGGTGCAGCAGCAGCTGATCCTGGCTGCGGGGTCAGCGGATAGCGGGTTCGGCCAGCCCGCCTGCGGCCGGGGCCTGGCGGGCGAATTCCCGCGCAGCGGGAGCGGCGGTCTCATCTCGGAGGCGCAGGTACAGCCTGAGCGAGCGATCAGCAGGCCATTCCGGCTCGAGCAGGTTTCGCGGGAGCCCCGGGTCGGTGCGGACGAGGGCGAGCCAGTCCGCGACGAGCATTACCCGCATCGAGAGTGCAGTTGACGCATCTGCGACGGCGGAGTCCGACCAGGCATCGATGAAGCCCACGTGCGCGGCGTGGATAGCGTCGATGTCCCACGCTGTTCTCACGGCATCCGCGATCGGGAAGCCGTCGAGTTCGCGCGCGTGAAACGCGACCAGGCCGGTGCCAAGTTCAGGGAGCAGACTCGCAAGGACTCGCTGCAGGTCGACCACTCCCGGTGCGATCCAAAGGCCGTCGCGGAGCGGGGCGAATCCCTCCCAGGTCAGCGTGGAGCGCAGCCGATGGCGCAGCCTCCGTTGCCCCTCGGGAACGCTGAACGTCGCGAGAGTCCAACCGTCGCCATCAGCATGCAGCGGCTGCGGGTTGCGCACACGCTCGCCTGCCTCGGTGAGCATCGCCGCACCCTCGGTGGTCAGGACGAACGACACTTCACGCCCGTGCCGCTCTCGACGCAGGATGCCGTTCTGCTCCAGACGGTCCAGCGCCGCGCGTGTCGCCGGGGGCTGGATGCCGGCCCCCTCGAGTACCTCGATGAACAGTCCCGCACGCACCCACGTGTCCGGGTCATCGAGCACATACTCACCCAGCAGCGCCAGCGCCAGCTCGCGCGGAGATCGACTGCCGAGAAGCGGCGACGACGCGGTACTCATCCCTGCGCCCGCACGGCCTCGCCGCGCTTGGCGCGCTGGATCTGCTCGTACACGTGGGTGCGTAGCTCGGTGAAGCGCGGCATCGCGCGGGTGGTGATCTGGTCGCGGTCCTCGGGGAGATCGATGTGCAGATCCTCTTGCACCCATGTGGGCGACTTCGAGAGCACGACGACCCGCTCGCCGAGGTAGACAGACTCATCGATGTCGTGCGTCACGAACAGGATCGACATCCCGCGCTCGCGATGAAGCGTGCGTACCAGGTCTTCGAGGTCGGCGCGCGTCTGGGCATCCACCGCGGCGAACGGCTCGTCCATGATGAGAACCTCGGGCTGGTAAGCGACGGCGCGGGCGATCGCGACGCGCTGCTGCATCCCGCCCGAGAGTTGCCACGGATAGCTCTTCGCAGCGTGGTCGAGGCCCACCGCGTGCAGAGCGTCGTCGATGAGCCGATCCCGCTCGGCGCGCGAGAGCTTCTTGTGCCGCAGCGGGAGTTCGACGTTGCCGCGCACCGTCAACCACGGATACAGCGAGCGGCCATACTCCTGGAACACCAGCGCCATGTTCTCGGGCGGATCGGTCACTGGCTGCCCGTCGAGTTCGATGACGCCGGCGGTGGGTCGCAGCAGACCCGCGACACACTTGAGCAGCGTCGTCTTCCCGCAACCGGACGGTCCGACGATGCACACCAGCTCGCCCTGGTGCATCGCAAAGCTGATGTCGCCGATAGCCTCGACGATTCCGGTCGATGACTCGTACGTCTTCTTCAGGTTCTCGACCTTGAGCAACGTGTCAGGCACGCTCCACCTCCTTGATTCCGTGATACCACCGCAGCACCCGCCGCTCGACCAGGCCGAACAGAGTGGCAAGCAGCACGCCGATCAGACCCAGCAACAGCACGCCGCTCCACATCTCGGCGATCAGATAGTTCGTCTGGAAGTACTTGATCTTGTATCCGAGCCCGGACGCGTTGTTGAACAGCTCGGAGATCACCATCAGCAGCAGCGCCACCGACAGGGACTGCCGCACGCCAGCCATGATCCGCGGGCTCGCGGACGGCAAGACGAGATATCGGAGCCGCTCCCATCGGGTGAGGGCGAACGACTGAGCAGTCTCTGTCATCACCGAATCGGTGGCCCGCACTCCCTCGATCGTGTTCAGCAGGATCGGCCAGATCGAGCCGGCGACGATGATGATCACTCGCGCGTCATCCCCGATGCCGAAGATGATGAGAACTGGCGCGATGATCACCGGCGGGGGAATGGCGCGGAAGAACTCGAGCGTCGGCTCGAGAAGCTCCCGCAGCCACCGGACGAGTCCGATGAGTGTTCCCGCGGCGATGCCGATGACGATCGAGAGGATGATGCCGAGCGCGAGGCGATACAGGCTCGGAATGACGTCGGTGAAGAATGCCGGCCCGATCCACGTGTCGACGAACGCTTCCAGGATCGTCAGGGGCGGTGGGAAGAACTTCTGAGGCGAGATCCCCGTCCAGATCGCCCACGCGACGATGAGGACGATCGGAAAACCGATGGCGTAGCCGACCTGGATCAGAAAGCCCTTCCAGCGTCGGCGAGCGGGCGGCGGGGTGACGACTGTCGTCGTGTAGAGGGTCACAGCACTTCCTCCCCGCGCACTGACTGATGCCACGACAGCGCGTGACGCTCGATGAACCGGAAGAGCAGATTGACGATGAGGCCGAGGATTCCAGAGACGAGGACGTAGGTGTACACGGTGAGCCAGTCACCGACCGTGAGTGCGGTAGTGATCTGGCTCCCGATACCGGGGATGCCGATCACGAGCTCTGCCGTGATCGTCAGGATGAGGGCGACAGCTGCTCCCAGACGCAGACCCGTCATGAGGTAGGGCAGCGACGTCGGAAAGATGAGGCTGCGGAACTGCGACAAGGTCGAGAGGCCATAGCTGCGCGCGGTGTCGCGGGCGACGGTGTCGATGTCGGCGACCCCGTAGAGCACCTGCACGAACACCTGCCAGAAGGTGGCGTAGACGATGATCACGAGTCCTGCCTGGGGCTGCAGTCCGAAGATCAGGATCGCGACCGGAATCAGCGCCACCGATGGGATCGGGCGCAGGAACTCCACGGTCGTGTGGGTCGCCTTGCGAAGAAAGCGGGAGAGCCCGACGAGGGTTCCGAGCACGATTGCGGCGACGGTGGCGATCGCAAGGCCCGTGCCCCACAGACTCAGGGTGCGGCCGACGTTTCGCCAGAACTCGAGGTCTCGCATCTCGCCGAAGAGGTTGGCGAGCGTTTCCGTGGCGTACGGCAGATACTGCGGGTTGACGATTCCCAGCGTCGGGATGAGCTGCCAGGTGGCGAGCATGCCCAGGATGCCGAGAAGGCCGAGGCCGATCTTGCGGGCCGATCGCGCTGCGTTTGCGCTCCGGCGCCTCCGGGTCGGGGCCGGAGCGGTGGCGGTAGCCATGGTTGTCCTTCGGGTAGCTCAGTCAGGGGGCGGGGACGCGGAAGGGATGCCGCCGGTGAGCGGCATCCCTTCCGCCATCCGTTACTGCTCCTGGATGAGTGTGTCGAAGTTCGGCTCAGCGTCCAAGACCCCGTATCCGACCGCAAGAGAGGCCAACTCCTCGAGATCAGCGACGTTCAGGTCTCGGCGATCGGGAGCGCGGCGACGCGGACCGTGGTCAGCTCCCCGGTTCCCTCGGTCATGGTTTCGGTCGGTTCCGGGGCCGCACCGGAGTCGGTGCATCCGGAAAGGAACAGGGCTGCGGCGGCAAGCGCGCCGAGTGTTGCAAGACTCTTCTTCATCGGAGGCCTCTCGTTGGCGAACAGGGGTGAGAGCGGTTCCACCGGTGCAGTACTGGCCCTGGTTCACGCCAGCGGCACCGCGTCGTACCGTCGCAGCCATAGTGCGACGGTACGTGCCGTCTGTCAAGAGTTTTTCGACGACCGTCACAAAACAGTTGAACTTTTTCGCGACGCCCCGTCCGCCCCGAGAGGGCTTCTCCCCGCCCGACGTCAGGAGTCGAAGCCCACGCCGAACAGTCCGGCAAGCTTCAGCAACGGACCGTCTTTCCCGCCGTTTCGGTCCGACTTGGCAACGGCTCGGCGCATCATCTGGATCAGCGGGTAGGCCAGCGGCTCGGGCGGAATCGGGATGGGGAGCTTGCGCGACATCTTCAGCCTCGTGCGCTCGGTATCGCGTCCCTCGAGCAGGTCGAGCATGACCTCTGCACCGAACCGCGTTGCTCCGACACCGAGCCCCGTGTACCCGGCGCTATAGGCGACGCGCCCGCCGCGAGCCGACCCGTGGAACGCGACGAGCTGGGTGGACATGTCGATCGCACCACCCCACTTGTGCGAGAACCGGATGCCGGACAGCTGCGGGAACGTGCCGTAGAAGTGATCAGCGAGTCGCTCAAAGGTCTCGGGGCGTTGATCCTGCGCCGCTCTGACGCGCCTGCCGCGGTGGTAGACCGCGTCATACCCGCCGAACAGAATCCGGTTGTCAGACGATTTTCGGTAGTAGTGGAACTCCCGCGACGAATCGGTGATGCCGTGACGCTCGGTCCAGCCGATCGCGGCGAGCTGGTCGGCGCTCAGCGGCTCCGTCATGAGCACGTAGTCGTAGATCGGCACCGTGAACAGCCGCAGTTCGGGCAGCAATGACGAGAAGACGTTGGTGGCAAGGGCCACCCGGTTCGCACGAATCTCGCCCTGTGCGGTTTCGGCGACCATGCCTACGCCATCGGGGCGAAGGCGAGTCACCCGCGTCCGCTCGTAGATCTCGACACCGTGATCTTCGGCAGCCGCCGCGAGCCCCCACGCGAGCTTGGCGGGGTTCACATAGGCGACGCCATCCGTTCCGAACAGTCCCGCGCGGTAGAGCGGGGAGTTCCCCTTCTCACGAAGGCTCTCGCCCTCCAGGAACGTCTCGCTCGGGGAGCGATCGGCAGCTTCCCGGAGCCAGCCGATCTGGTGCGGCTCGGTGGCCACCGTCAGGACACCGGTCTCCTCCCATTCGGCGTCGATCCCGTAGCGCTGGATCGCTGCGCGGATCCCAGCGAAGTTCTCGTCAGCGAGGCGGTTCAGCACCGGCATCTCGTCAGCGAAATGCAGCTCCCCGTTCTCCCATCCGTGAGTGAGGCTCGCTTCGCAGAAGCCGCCGTTTCGACCACTCGCGGCCCAGCCGATACGGTTTCCCTCGACCAGGACGACGCGCCGCTTCGGGTCACGCTCTTTGGCGATCAGTGCTGTCCAGAGCCCGGCGAACCCCCCGCCCACCACGAGCAGATCGGTGGACACCCGGCCAGAGACTGCACCGCGTGGGGCGGGACGGTCAGGATCGTCGAGCCAAAACGGGGTGGTGGATGCCTCCGCCAACGCGCCGCGGATGGTGCCGAGGTCAGTGCGGATCTCATGGCCGTATGCGGTGGTCGCGCTCATGGGCATCCTCTTTCGTTGGTGGTCTGGGTCCCACCCGCAGTCGCGAGGCGGGTCATGGTTCCGGTTCGAGATCTGGCACGATGTAGACCTTTCGAAGGACCGTGGGCACGTGCCACCGCGTCCGCATTCCTGACTCGAGTCGACACAGAGACCCGGCGCGCAGCTCGATCGTCCGGTCGACCCGCCCGTGCTCCTCGATGAGTTCCACGGTCGCCTCGCCCGAAACGACGACGAACACCTCGTCAGCCTCGATGTCCCGCATCGAGCCGGCAGTCATCTCCCAAATCCCGACCGTGGTGCCACCGACCACTGCAACATCGACGAAGCCCGTGCTGGGCTCTCCCTCGAGTCGAAGATCGTCGGAAACTGGAGTGCCCGCGACGCCCAGATCCGCCACAACGAGCGGCTGGAAGGGTTCGAGGGTGGTCATCGCGGCATCCTCAGCCGAGGCGACCTAGCGCCGCGTCGATGATCGTGAGGCCTCGGTCCAGTTCCGATTCGGTGACGACAGCCGGTGGCACGACGTGGAGGCGGTTCTCGGCGAAGAACCCGAGGAGGCCCTGGTCGAGAAGGTCCTTCTTGAGCGCCGCCATGCGCTCGGCCCCGAGGGGTTCGCGCGTCTGCCGGTCGGCAACGAGTTCAACGGCCCAGAAGACGCCGCGCCCCCGCACCTCGCCCACCACGGCATGACGCTCGGCGATCTCGCGCAGGCGCGGGCCCAAGATGTCGGTGCCCATGCGGGCCGCGTGTTCCACGATGTTCTCGTCGGCCATCGCCTCGATCGTCGCGACGGCTGAGGCGGCAGCAAGCGGATGACCGGAATACGTGAGGCCGCCGGGGAAGACCCGGTCATCGAACGTGCGCGCGATCTCATCCGAGATGACCACTCCACCCAGCGGCACGTAGCCGGAGTTCACACCCTTCGCGAACGTGATGAGGTCGGGCGTCACGTCGAAAGCGTCGAACGCGAACCACTCGCCGGCGCGCGCGAAGCCTGCCATCACCTCATCGAGGATGAAGACGATGCCGTAGTGGTCGGCGATCTCGCGGACTCCGGCGAGGTATCCGGGCGGCGGAACGAGCACGCCGGCGGTTCCGGGGATCGTCTCAAGCAGAATCGCGGCAACGGAGTCGGAGCCCTCGGCCTGGATGGTTCGTTCGAGGTGCCGTAGTGCTCGCTCGCTCTCCTGTTCGGGAGTGGTCGCCCAGAACTCCGTCCGATAGAGGTAGGGCCCGAAGATGTGCACGTGGCCGCGCGAGAACTCGTTGGGGATCCGACGCCAGTCGCCGGTGGCCACGATCGCCGCGCCCGTGTTGCCGTGGTACGAGCGGTATGTCGAGATGACCTTGTCGCGCCCGGTGACCAGCCGTGCCATGCGGATCGCGTTCTCGTTGGCGTCGGCCCCACCGTTGGTGAAGAACACCTTGGTGAAGCCCTCCGGTGCACGCTCCAGGATCAACTCGGCGGCGCGCGCACGAGTGGCGTTCGCGTGAGCCGGTGCGACTGTCGTGAGTTGCGCTGCCTGCTTCTGGATGGCCTCGACGACCCGCGGATGCTGGTGGCCGATGTTCACGTTGACGAGCTGGCTCGAGAAGTCGAGGTAGCGGCGACCATCGACGTCCCAGACCTCGCTCCCGCTACCACCGGCAAGCGGCAGAGGAGCAAGGGAGCGCTGTGCGGACCAGGAGTGGAAGACGCTCGATCGGTCGCGCTCGCTGATGCTCGCGTTCGTGTCGTCAGGAGTGAGAGCCATGCCCCCTAGTGTGCTCCGCCGAACCAGCTCGCATAGTTCACAATTGTCGTACCGCACACTCTTCGATCGACAGATTGGCACGACGATTCCGACCACGCTGCGCTCCCTTCTGGCAGTTCGAGCGTTCGGCCTGCGCGCCGTGGGTGATCTCGATGCTGATCACCTCGACCGCGCCATTTCCTGGGTCCACAACTCGGACCTGCCCGACCCCACGCCGTGGCTCGAACCCGGGCAGCTCCTCCTGACCGACGGCGGGCAATTCACCGGACCGGGCTCGACCTCTCCCGAGGCTTACTGCTTCCGGCTCCAGCAGCGCGGAGTGGCGGGCTTGGGATTTGCGATTGACGTCATCCATGCGGCGGTGCCCGCCGAACTCGCGGCGGCCTGCGAGCGCCACGAGATCCCGCTCATCGAGGTGCCCGGCACGACGCCGTTCATCGGCATCATCCGACACGTCGCGGATGCCGAAGCCGCCGACCGGAGCGCGAGGCTGTCGTGGACGCTGGAGTCGCAGCGAGCACTGGCGAGGGCAGCTGTGCGCCAAGACGGGCTCCGGGCGATCCTGCGGACCCTCTCATCGCGGCTCGGCACGTGGGTCGCGCTCTTCGACGCCGCAGGAAGACCGCTCAGCCTCCCTGGAATCGCGGAGGTTCCGGCATCCGTGGACTCCGCGGTCCAAGAGCAGTCTCGGATGCTGCTTCGCAAGTCGAAGCCGGCGAGCGTTCGCATCACCGAGCCCCTCGCCGCGACGCTGCAGACGATTGGCCAAAGCGGGCGCCTGGGCGGCGTGCTCGCCGTCGGGGCTGACACCCCACTGGACTCCGCCCACAGCGATCTCGTCGAGTCGGTCATCGCCCTGGCAAGCATCGCGCTGGAGCAACAGCGCGCCGTCTCGGATGCGCGCCTGCGCGTGCGTACCGGAGTCATCGAGCTGCTCCTGGCTGGCCGCACTGACGAAGCTGCGCGCTCCGCGACGGCGCTGTGGGGACGGATGCCGGCACCGCCCCTTCTGGCCGGTCAGGTGATCGGTTTCACCGGTAGTCAGTCGCTTCTCGACGAGCTCGAGCTTGCCGCGACGGCCGAGCCGGGTGCACTGTTCTTCGCCGAACGCTCGGAGGATCTGCTGATCCTGGCCTCCCGCGAAGCACTCGTGGGAGTCGCAGACGTGCTGCGCAAGCATGACACCGCCGCAGGGTTCGCCGACCTTGACCGGTGGGCTGGCCTGAGCCGCGCGCTGGACGAGGCAGCTCACGCCGCCGAGCAGGCCCGTGCGCCTGGCGTCGTCGAGTTCTCAGCGATTGCCGACCGCGGCGTGATCGGCATGCTGCGAACCAGCGGCGGTCAACTCGTCGCCCGTCGCATGCTCGCACCGCTGGATCACCTGCCCGAGGATCACCGCGAGCGCCTCCTCGCAGCTGCGCGGGCCTGGTTCGCAGCCAACACCGCGTGGGATCCGGCCGCTCGCGCTCTCGACATCCACCGACACACGCTGCGCGCCCGCATCGACGAGCTCGGGGACGTGCTGAACCTGGACCTATCGAGCTTCAGCGGTCGCGCTCAGCTGTGGGCAGCGCTGGAACTCTCCCCAGCCGCCCGCTAAGGGCCGGACGCGCGTCAAGTGTTCTGCGGGAAGCCCAGGTTGATCCCGCCGTGGGTAGCCGGGTCGAGCCATCGCGCGGTGACCGCCTTCTCGCGCGTGAAGAAGTCGAACCCGTGAACGCCGTAAGCCTTGGCATCACCGAACAGCGACTTCTTCCATCCGCCGAACGAGTGGTACGCGACCGGCACGGGGATCGGCACGTTGATGCCGATCATGCCGACCTGGACTTCGCTCTGGAATCGCCGGGCGGCGCCACCGTCGTTCGTGAAGATGGCGGTCCCGTTTCCGAACTCGCCCGAGTTGATCAGCGCGACTCCCTCATCGAAGCTCTCGACCCGCACGATCGACAGGACGGGACCGAAGATCTCTTCCGTGTAGGCGCGGCTGGTGGTGGGAAGGCCATCGATGAGGGTCGGTCCGAAGAAGAACCCGTCCTCGTGACCGTCGACGACCAGCGAGCGGCCGTCAACGACGATCGTCGCGCCATCAGCCTCGGCGATGTCGACGTACCCAGCCACCTTCTGGCGGTGCTGGTCGCTGATGAGCGGCCCCATGTCGGGTTCGGCGTCTCCAGTCTGCGCTCCGTTGCCGACGGTGAGCTTCGCGATGCGATCCGAGATCTTCGCGATGAGCTCATCGGCGACCGGCTCTACCGCGAGGACCACGCTGATGGCCATGCACCGCTCGCCCGCGGCGCCGTAGCCGGCGTTGACAGCCTGGTCGGCGACGAGGTCGAGATCGGCATCCGGCAGTACGAGCATGTGGTTCTTGGCGCCACCCAGCGCTTGAACGCGCTTGCCGTTGCGGGCGGCGGTCTCGTAGATGTACTGCGCGATCGGCGTCGAGCCGACGAAGCTGATCGACTCGACCACCGGCGAGTTCAGGAGCCCGTCGACAGCGAGCTTGTCACCCTGCAGGACGGTGAACGCGCCATCGGGCAGGCCCGCTTCCTTCCACAACCCTGCGAGCCAGAGCGCGGCCGACGGATCCTTCTCGCTGGGCTTGAGGACGACGGCGTTGCCCGCTGCGATGGCGACGGGGGCGAACCACAGCGGGACCATCGCGGGGAAGTTGAAGGGGCTGATGATGCCGACGACGCCCAGCGGCTGCTTGAGGGAGTAGACGTCGATTCCGCTGGAAGCGTTCTCTGAGTAGGCGCCCTTGATCAGGTGCGGGAAGCCGGTGGCAAGTTCCACGACTTCCTGGCCGCGAAGGATTTCACCCATCGCGTCGGAGAGCACTTTGCCGTGCTCGGCGGTGATGATCGCCGCCAGCTCCGGCTTTCGCGCGTTGAGCAATTCACGGAAGGCGAAGAGCACGCCCTGCCGCTTGGCGACCGACCACGTCGACCATTCTTCGAAGCCACGTCGCGCTGATGCAATGGCAGCGTCAGTTTCCGTCTGGTCGGCCAGCGCGACGTTAGCCGCGACCACGCCGGTGGCGGGGTTGAAGACCGGTGCCGTGCGCCCGGATCTAGACGCCGTCGGTGCGCCGTCGATCCAGTGAGGGATGGTCGGGAGGTCGAGTTCTGCCATGTCGTCAGGTTAGGTCACCGGTCAGGACCGACCGATCGACAATCTGTCACGCGAGTTCGACGCGGATGCCACACCGGCACGGCATGTTCCCCGTCCATGACTATGCATCAGATGAGCAGGTATACGGCTCCGATGATCGTGAGGGCGATCACCAGGTACTCGAACACGCGTTGGCTGATGGCGGATGCGATCTGGCGGCCCACGAGCGCACCGAGGACGACCGCGGGCACGAGGATCAGATCGATCAGCAGGCCTTGCGGTGTGATGAGCCCGAGGCCGATCGAGAACGGAACCTTCGCGACATTCACGGCCGCAAAGAACCACGCCGCAGTGCCGAGAAACACGTGAACCGGAAGCCGAGCGGCGAGGAAGTACATCGACATCACGGGCCCAGCGGCGTTGGCGACCATCGTCGTGAATCCGCCCATCACCCCGTAGAAACCCGCCGCCACCGTGCCCGGAACCGCGTCGGCATCCGCGCGGGATCTACGCCGCCAGAGCGTGAACGCGATAACCACCAGCAGGGCGTCTCGCCGACACCGTCCACCTGATCCTCACATCGTGCTGACGGTCACGCCCTTCGTCTCCGGCGCGGAGTCAGCGGGAGCCCCGCCTTCGACGCCGGCCATCGACTCAATGTTGATGATCCGCCCATAGCGCTGTCGACGCATCACGGGGACCGCAGCTAGACACATGAGGTATGTCCCGCGAAGGTTGATGGCAACGACCCGGTCGAATGTCGACACCGGCACCTCTTCGATGTCTGCCCGATCATCGCCCTGCGGCGCTGCCGCGTTGTTCACCAGCACGTCGAGGCGGCCGTATCTGTCGACGGTCTCGGGCGCGCCCGTCACCGTGCCGATTGGCGAATGGCGAAGGCCCCGATTCCCGCGTGATTCTGCGGATATCGAGGCCTTGCGCATGGCGGTGACGGTGGGATTTGAACCCATCACAGATGGCATTTCGTGGATGTCGTAGGCACCGTCTTCATTGATTTTCCGCGGCTTCCGACATTTCGTGGATGTCGTGAGTTGGCCGACATATCGCACGATTTTGCTCACGTTTTACTCGGCGAGCAGCCCATCGACCAATGCTCGCAGCTCCGGGACTCGACGGAATGCCGCGGCCCAGACCACTTCGTCGTCGACGACCGCGTAACCGTGGGCGAGGACGTTCCGTAGCCCGATGATGCGGTGGACATCTGGGATTAGAGCTGCCGTCTCCGCGTCTACTCGACGGAGATTGTTCAGCGCTTCGCCGATGATCTCGAGTTGACGCTCGACCGCGGACCTCCGTAGGTCGTCGCTCACGTACGTCTCGATGGTGAGGCCGTCGATGAAGCTGCCGATGCGGTCGGCGGCGTCGCGCACATCCCAGAGGAATGCAGCCGATTCAGGCCGCATAGAGTTCCTCCGCGGTCGCGGTG
>CEVI01119192.1_pt1 | contig 11577 bp, 6 predicted proteins | sample 531471 | NCBI WGS metagenome assembly CEVI01 (sample SAMEA2623513, study PRJEB7988) | marine metagenome | isolation source: saline water (ENVO:00002010), including
TCACCAGATCACACGCGATTCACGCAACAACGTCCCTGGACATCACAGCTAGGCGGCAACCCGCGACACGGGACCACTCCGGGGACGGCGGCCAGGTCGAGGTATTCGGCCAGATGCCGCGGCATTGGTGCGTACTTCTCTTGACCGCCTTGTATGCATAGAGCCAGTTGTGGGCGCCACCGTCGCGCTATGCTCCCTCTCACTGGGGGCAAGAAGCGAATGAAGGCGTACGTCGGAGTCACGGACATCGAGTGGTACCGGCAGCTGAGCGCGGAATCACTCGCTCACGACGAGGTCAACTTCTGGTTTCCCAGTCCCACACAGGGGTTTCGAGCCTTGCGTGCTGGGGAGCCGTTCCTCTTCAAAACGCACCTAGATCGCACCGTGCCCGGACTAAGCAACCGCATCGTCGGTGTAGGACTCTTCTCGGGCTTCGCCCGCATGCACGTGAGCCAGGCGTGGAGCCTGCTCGGTACGGAGAACGGCGTGCGCTCCGTCGACGAGCTGCGAGCGCGCATTGAGCGCTATCGGCGCAAGCCGTTCGAGCCACTCGAGGATCCAGAGATCGGATGTGTACTTCTCAACTCCGTGCAGTTCTTCCCGCAGGACCAGCTGCTGGCGGCGCCGAACGACTTCGCCATGAATATCGTGCGCGGACGCACATACAGCATCGGGGAGGTCGGCGGCGGCCACTCCGTCGTTGAGGCCGTTCTGAAGCACCGCGCCAGAAGCGAGTTGACGGATGCGGCGACCCACGTCATCTACGGCCACACTCGCGGCGAACCAATCGTCACTATCCCGCGCATTGGGCAGCAAGCGTTCAAGGCCGTCATAGAAGAGAACTTTCATCACCGCTGCGCCGTAACGGGCGACCGAGTCCGTCCCGTTCTGCAAGCGGCGCACGTGCTTCCTGTGTCGGAGGGCGGCGAACACCGGGTCGACAATGGGCTTCTCCTTCGGTCAGACGTTCACACGCTCTTTGACCATGGCTATGTCGGCGTAGACGAAAAGTACCGGCTGCGGGTGAGTCCGGCGTTGCGAGAGCGCTTCGGTAACGGTGACTGGTTCTACGCGCGAGAAGGGACTGAGATTGCCGTGCCAGACCGTCCCGCTGACCGCCCGAATCGTCGGTTCCTCGAGTGGCACATGGAGGAGCGATTTCTCAGAAAGACGGTCTGAGTCGGTAGGGCAGTTCCTTTGCCCTACCGCCCAGCGAACACGGCAAACCGCTCCGCCAGCCGCTCCCGATCGGGCTTGGCCTTGGGAGATGCCGGCATCCGGATCAGGCGTCCATGCATGTCTTGAAGCCCATGGCGAAGCATCGGCCCATCGACCTCATCGAGTAGCTCGCGGTCGATCCGCACCTCACCGTCGGGAGTGATGCCCATGAGCGAGCGGTCGTAGGCGGCGTGATGGATCTTGCACATCGCAAGCCCGTTGGTCACGTGCGGGATGCCGTGTTCAGCGGCATCCGGAACGATGTGCGCTGCATCCAGCAACTCCGGATGCTTGAGATCGCACACCGTGCACGCCGATGCGTACGCGTGCAGCACGCGGGCGCGGAAGATCGGCTGATGCAGCCGAGTGCGCACTACTGTCTCGGCGTAGGACCGCTGCGCGTCGGTGTAGCTTGCGGGATCCCCGAGGAACTGCAGGCTCTGCTCGAGAGGGAACCGCACCGCCCGCGCAACCGGATCGTTTTCAGCGATCACGATCGGGTAGTAGGGAAAGTAATACCCCTGGCGCACCGCTCGGAAGTACACGACGGGGTCGCCGTTCGCCCACGCTCGCACCAGCTTGGTGTTATCGCCGCCGTCGCCCTGCCGATACGAGTAAGTGACCCAGCCGTCATCGGACTCCGCGTCGTCATACGGATTGGCGCTTCCGACAGTACGGATGGTGAGCGTCGACGAAAAGGCGGCAGGGTTGCGGATGCCCCGCTGCGGATCCAGGAGCGGCATTCGCTCGCCTTGGTAGGTGTAGGAGCGCAGCACGGTGTGGTGGATTTCGTAGCCACCGCGCCCGATGAACTGCTCATCGAGCCAACGGAACACGTCCGCGCGGATCGCCTGCTCTGCCTCCCGACTCAGCACGTTCGTAACACTAGGCGTACCGCGTCACCGCGTCACGGATCTCTCCTGCGTGCTCGTAGATCTCGTCGAGCGACTCGATCGGATGCCGCGTCCCTTCCCTGTTCTCGTCGAGAAGGCCGAGATACTTCCGGCGACCATTGAAGTGCAGTCGAGCGACGGGCTCGCGGTTGTTGTTGTCAAGCAACACGGCGAAGAGAACCCACGCAGACCATGGTCTTGGCTGCGTCATGGAACAAGAACCGGACTGTGAAGATCGCGAATGGCCACTCCACGGTGTGCTCCCAACGGGCGACTCGTTCTCCGTCTACCTCGCCGATTATCCTGAGCTTTCTGCGACACGTGTCACCCGAGCGTGTCGATGAGCCAAGCTTCTCCGACAATCGGAATACCGTAGTCCCGCGCCTTCCGCGCTTTCCCGGAGAGTGAGTCAGGGTCGGCTGCGACGACGAGCCGAACGTTCTTTGTGACCGCCGACCACGGCTCGAAGCCGCTTCGCCGAAGGTGCTCTTCCCACTCTGAGCGTGGCCGGCTCATGTCGCCCGTGAGAACGATACGGTCCCCGGCAACCAGCGTGAACGCGCGGTTCTCCGATGCTGATGTGGCGGCAACTTCGGGTGAACTCACCGGCACGCCCTGAGCAAGAACCTCGTCGACTGCTCGATCTGGAAGCTCGAGGATTCGAGCGACGGTCACGAGGTCGGCATGTTCGACTTCGGTGATGACGCCGTCTCCCCAGGCGACCGCCGCCAGTGCGTTGAAGTAGCGCAGATGAAGCTCGCGAACCGTCGACCGCCCCATGCCAAGACGTTCCGTCAGCTCTACCAGGGCATCCTTTTCGTGCTCCGCCAGATAGCGATCGAGCAAGCACATCTCAACCAGCGCCATGTACTCGGCTTGCTCGTCGGAGTTAGACACGTCCGGCACGCGATCGATGATCCGCTCGACGAAGCTGGCGGATGCCGCGGCCGACGATTCGCGTGGCAGCCAGGGCGAGCGGTATCCAGGCATGGGCATCAGGGGAGTGGTAGCCGCATGGAGCGAGTCCCAATCCGCATCCGTCGGCGAGTTCAGGAAGGCGCCGAGAAGCTCGGCGGTCGCCCAGGCGTCAACCGACGCGCGGTGAGCGCCGGTGAGTTCGATGTCGAATGCCGCACAGCAGTCGGCCAGTCGGCACCCACCAGAGAGAATCCGACGCGCGAGGCGCATGGTGCACACGTGGGGCGGGTCGACGACATAGCTGCACCGCCCGAGCTCCGCTCGCAGGAAGCGCATATCGAAAGACGCGTTGTGTGCGACGACCACGCGTTCGGAGAGCAGATCGACGAGTTCACCGGCGATGTCTTCGAACATGGGCGCGCGTAGTACTTCCTTCGCGCTGATGCCATGGATGTCGGTGCGCCCAACGTCTCGCCCCGGGTTGATGAGAGTGTCCCACCGCCCGGTGATAGTGCCGTCCGGGTCAGAATGGACCACCGCGACCTCGATCGCTCGATCATGCTTCTCGGGGACGAGCCCGGTGGTCTCGAAATCGATGGTTGCGAACCCTCGCGACCGTCGACGTTCCCCCATGAATGTCATGGTCGAGACTCTATCGGGAGGCGCCGACAGCTATACCTGCGGGAACGCTGCCGTGTCTAGCGGTTGCAGCTAGCAATGTTGCGGGGCATGTCTGACAAGATCGCACCATGGGAATCCTTGGGAATCTCTTTCGCGGTAAGAGTGGGTCGAACGTGGTCGTGGTTGAATCTCCTGTGCCGGGACAAAGCAGGACACAGATTCGGATGGAGGTCTCACCCGCTCTCGGCGGTGAGCAGGGGCTCGTCAAGCTCACCGGCACGACGACGTTCGCGAGGGACGCGATTACACGGCTCGCGCAACGACATGCGATCGACAAGGGCGGATATCTCGAGGTGCAGGGCAGTCTCCAACGCGAGCCCCAGAACCCTGCCGACCCGATGGCGGTCTCTGTGCAGGTCGAAGGCGAAAAGGTGGGATACCTTCCGGGCTATCTTGCGCGGGATCTCCGTCTCTCTTCGGGCGGAGCACAGTCGGTTCGTGTACAGATCTTCACCGAGCTGCTTCCGAAGGGCTTGCGCGCAGAAGCCTGGGCTTGGCTCGGAGCAGGAGCGCCGAGATGGCAGTGGACGGCGGAGAAGCGACCGCCGCTGTCGTCCGCGGCAAAGGCCGCGGCGCACCAGGCCGATGTCGACAGTTTGGTCGCCGATGCGTTGGCAGGAGGCGGGCAGCGCGCGAACGAGTTTGAGGCGGGCATGGTCAACGGTGTCCACTACCTGCAGCTTGTGGAACCCATCAAGCAGCTAAAACGCGAGGACCGCCTCGACGAGGCGCTTACGCTGTGTCTCGCGGCTATCGAAGGTGCTGAAGCAGGTCGTGACGGACGCGAACCGGCTCCCTGGTATACCGAACAAGCGGCGATCATCTACCGCAAGCTCGGTCGCCGAGATGATGAGGTGGCTGTGTTGAGGCGGTGGCTTGCGGTCTGCCCGCCCGAGCGCCGAGAGGGCAGCAGCATCAAAGCGAGGCTGCGCAAGATCGAGGCGTAAAGAAGCCCGAACGCCGGCGCTTACTGGATTACGGCGAGATAGCGGCCGCGATCGTCCAGAGCTACACGACCGGTGACGAGCGCCCGTGCCAAAGCCTCAGAGAGACGGGCTGAGATGCCCTCGGTGAGTCGCTTGCCGCCGAAGAGGGCGAGCGACTCACGCTTGATCTCTTCTTCGGACATTCCACCCGCGAGCTCCGTCACAACGGCCATGGCGTTCGCAATCTCATCGATCGGTGTCTGGTCTAGAGGACGTCCCTCACCGGGTTCGCTACGACGCGCGGTCCGCCACGATTCCGGATCGGCACCCTCCGGCCACACGCATGAGTGGTCGGAGCTACGCAACAGCTCCGCAGGTACACACCGGAGGATCGACTCGGCGCGCTTCGCCGATACCTTGGACAGGCCGAACGACTCCGCGACGAGTTTCGCCAGGCGCATCTTGTCGATGGGGCCTTCGGCTGTGACCGCGTCTTGGATGGCGCGACGAACCCGCGCCACCGCCGCAGGGCGAGGAAGCTCGTCCAGTGTCTGCGTCGTTCCATGCCCGTTGGGACGCCACGGTGTGAAATCGCGCAGGTTCGGATGACTCAGTTCAATCTCTTCGGGCGAGGTAACCGCCGCGGGAGTCGCCGAGCTCCTGACCGGGGGAGTCTGGTCGGCCAGGAAGCGGGAAGTCGCGGAAATCCGCTCAGATTCCGACGTGATCGCGATCGGAACATCAGGTGCTTGCCGCATCTCAACGAGCCGATCACGGGCGACCTCAACAGCCGCAGCCAGTCGTTCAAGCGTCTGCTCGCGTTCCTGGAGCCACTCCGGCATCCAGACGCGCTCGACCCCGGGCCACTTCATGAGCTTCCCAAGTACCTCGATTGGCAACCCATCGCGATCGGCGACGGTGCGGCGTGCGCGCCATAGGTCGCCGTCCAGGAGGACGGCGAGAAGCGGCTGATCCGGTTCATCAACTGCAGCGATAGATAGGTCGACCCGGAAGTCCGAGAGGCCGACGTCGGTAGACACAGCAAACCCGCGCATGCGCAACTCGGCGGCGATCTCATCGCGGTGGCGGTCAACGACCCGCAAACGGTTCGGGCTGTCGGAAGCGGCTTCGACACCGGATGCTGCGAGCTCGAGGTACCCCTTTAGATGCTTGATTCCGACTGAGGTGGTCTGCTCCGCGCGAAGCTCCGAAGGATCGAAGCTCGCGTAGAGCACAACCTCGCGTCGCGCTCGCGTGATCGCTACGTTCAGGCGCCGCTCTCCGCCGGCGCGCGTTAGCGGTCCGAAGTTCAGGGGCACGATGCCACGATCGTTCGCGCTGAACGCGACCGAGAAGAGGATCAGGTCGCGCTCATCACCCTGCACGTTCTCGAGGTTCTTCACGAAAAGACCATCACGCTCATCCAGAGCCTGCGCGATCCGTTCGTCGGGGGCCTCGCGAAGCAGAGACTCGATGAGCGTCCGTTGCTGACTGTTGAACGTGATGATCCCGAGCGATGGGGTGCGACCGGGGCTTTCTGCGAAACGCTGCGATACGTCCTGGACGATCGCCTCGGCTTCAACGATGTTCGTCCGCAGGTCGCGACCCTTCCCGGAACGGTTGAAGTGCCCGTTGACGCGGATAAGGGAGACACCATGACCGGCGTTCGCTGCTGCTCCTGCGGCTGGCCATGGAGCGGGGAACGACGACAGGCGGCTGTCGTAGTAGGCATGATTGCTGAACGAGATGAGCCTCTCGTCTTGGCTGCGGTAGTGCCATGACAGCCACTTCTGCGGAACCCTGGATTGTACGCACTCTGTGAGGATCGACTCTTCATCTGCGACGGTGCCGGGCGCGGTGTCCTCGTCATCCACGGCGGTTTCGGCGAAGGTCGTCGGCGGCATCTGCTTGCTGTCGCCGACGACCACAACCGAACCGGCACGACCCATGGCGCCGACGGCGTCCGCGACGCGGATCTGCGAGGCCTCATCGAACACGACGACGTCGAATAGCCTCTCGTTTGCGGGCAGGAATCGCGAGACGGACTCTGGGCTCATGAGCGCGCAGGGAGCGACTTGCGTAATGATGTCGCCGTAGTTCTCGAAGAGAGCACGTACGCTCATGCCGCCACGTTGACGCGAGAGTTGACGCTTCAACTCGCCCATGGCGCCGCCGTCATAGGCGGGGTTGATCCGGCGTTTAGCGATGATCTCCGCCGGAACCCACCGCGGTAGTTCGTCACGGATAGCTGCCGCGCTGTCGGTGAATCGCTGGATGGTACGGCTGTGAGCGGCGACGTCGAACTCCATCAGGGCCTGCGACTCGCTGCGCTCGATCACGGACGTCGCAGCGATGCCCTTGTCGAACGCCAGTGCCGCGAGGTCGGCCGGTACACGCCCCGTCATGAGCGATTCGCGGGCGTCGGTCATGGCGGCCGCGCGGAGAGGTTCGAGCGCGGACACGAAGGCGTACCAACGCTCGAGCGTCACGGGCGTGCTCGTTTCAAGGTGGCGTGCTGCGCGAGTTGCCTCCCAGGTCTCGATGACGCCGCGTTCTGTCCCCCAGCGGTCGAGGAGCTCGATGCCGGCCTCCTCCGTCGCACCGATCGCCACAGCGAGTGCGCGCCAGGCGTTGGCGATTCTCGTGATCTGCGCCGATAGGGCTTGATCAGCTGCGCTCTGGGCGTAGTAAGAGCGGAGTCCATGACGCCAGCTCGTGTCCGTCGTTGAGGGCGCAAGCGCACGACCGGTCCACACAGCCCACTCGAGTGTCGTTGTCGCGGTCTTGGCGTCGTCCGCGAGATACGGATTCCAGCCGTGGGTAACCACCGTGATTGGCAGGGTCGAGAGCGCTTGGCGAAGACCGCCCAGGGCGCCGCTCGCGGCGGCGATCTCGGCGACGAGAGGCGTGACCGAGCGGGGACGAATCGTCTTCGGATCGACCTTGAGCGCCGCACCGAACTGCGTCAGAACCGCTCGCTGTCGCTTCTTCCGGCCGAAGAAGCTCGACGCATCTGCTGCAGCTGCCGCGGTCTGAATGGGCGATATGTCGGTGGTGAGAACCTCGGGCCCCACCTGAGCGAACCAGTCGCGTGCCGGCGCCGCAGCGGCGAGCTGCTGTTGGAGTGCCGGGATCTCGCCGCTCAACACTCGCTGATGCACGGCGTCGACCGCGTCGAGCGGGTGCCGCGGCGCGCGAGCTAGTGAAGCCCACTCCTCGAGATCCTTCGGGCTCCGCGCATCGCGGAGAAGTTCTGCGACTCCGGGAAGAGCGTTGAGCTCTGTCAGCGCCGCGTCGAATTCCTGCGCAGCACGATGGATGCCAACCGCGGCCGACTGATCCCGCTGTCGCGGGTCGATGAATCCCCACGGGTGGAGTGGCGCGGGGTGGGCGAGATCGGCGGTCTCCGGCAAAGTGCGCAGGACGCCGCGGATTTCATCGATCTTCTCCGCCGCTTGACCGGACACCAGACTTGCCGGGACTTCGAGCGCATCGACGTCCTCAGTGGACGCGAGGAACTGCGACCGCGCCCCGTAGAGCGAGAGCCCCGCGGAGTTGGCGTCATGGAGACGCTCTGCGTAGCGCCGCAGCGCGCCACGGCTGGATGCGGCCGTCTCGGTGTTCGTCTTCAGGGAGGCTCCATCGGGGTGGGCCGCCGCGTCGATCGCCTCGCGGATCTGCGCGCGAATCGCGGTGGGACGTGCACCCTTGTCGTGCAGATCCAGGGCGAAGGGGGAGAGGCCCACCGCGTCGAGGCGCTGCTTGACGACATCCAGCGCGGCACGTTTCTCAGCGACGAACAGCACCCGCTTTCCTTGAGCGAGCGTGTTGGCAACGATGTTCGTGATCGTCTGGGATTTCCCGGTTCCGGGAGGGCCTTCGAGCACGAAAGTGCGCCCCGCGGCTGCGTCCGCGACCGCTTCGAGCTGGGATGAGTCAGCAGGCACGGGCACGGCGTTGCCGAGCGCATCGAGGTCGATCGATTCGACGGCCGCGACCGGGTCCGAAAACGCAGAAGTCGGGGTGTGGATGAGGTGTGTGACGAGCGGGTTCCCGGCCAAGCTCTCCCAGTGCTCGTCGAGGTCCTTCCAGAGGCGATACTTCGCGAACTGGAAGATCGCGAGATCGACGGTGTCTTCCACCTGGAAGGGGAGACGTTCTTTCGCCAGTGCCTGCCGGGTCGCCCCGAAGGCCGCAGGCAGGTCAATGCCTGAGTCATCCTTCGCCGGGTTGGCGAGCCCGGGGATCTGCAGCCCGAATGTCTGACGGAGCTTCTCGAGCAGGCAGTAGTTCGGCGTCGACTCGCCGGCATCGTCGAGTGAGATGCGGAAGCTCTGCCCGCGGCCTGCAGCTTCGAGAGTGACAGGGACGAGGACGAGTGGGGAGCGCAGCTCGCGGTCGTTGAACGTCCACCGCAGCATGCCGAAGGCGAGGTACAGGTTATTCGCTCCGGTCTCTTCGACGATCGTCTTGGCTTTGTAAGCGAGGGCGCGCAGACGGCTTGTATATGTCGCGTCCGTGATTCCGATGAAGGCCGACTTACGCTCGGTCAACTGCGCGGAGAGCGTCGCTGCGGGAAGCTGTGCAGCCGACTGGAGCCCGCGAGCGCGGTCGACCTGTGGGATCCGATCACCGGGGATCAGTGTGATTGATGTTCCGGCGTTGACCATGTCTTCGAATACAGGCAGTGACTGATCAGCAACGGCGATCGGGAAGCCGCTCGAGCCTGTGTAGTTGATGAGGCGATTGCGCAGCGAAAGGTCCAACAGTGCGTTCTTCCACTGAGAGATTCGCGGGGGGAGTGTGCGCGCAGTGCCACCGGCGATCGCTGATGCGTTCGGGACGTACTCCAACCCGTCCACCATGCTCGGCACGGCGTACTCGCGCACCTCGACGGTGCCGTCCTCGTTGACGGTTCGGCTGGGCAAGGGGAACACGCGTGCGCTGCGCGCCGCCCGAATATCAATGACACCGATCGGCGTCTCGTGGCTGAGCAGTGCGTGCGCGGCACGGCGCGCATCCGCGAAAGCCAAGGATGCGTCTCCGCCGGTCAGCTTCGTGGTTTCAATCAGTTCGAGCCCTTCACCGACGTGACTGATCGCTTCGCTCGCATCGACGTCGGCCGGAGCGCTGAGACTGCCGTCCACCCGCCAATAGCCGAGGAAGATGTGCCCCTCGAACAGCCAGAGCGTCGAATTGATCCCCGCCTCCTCTAGTGCAGCTGCGAGGGTCACAGTTGTATCGAGGCAGGTGCCGAGCCGTCCGTTGAGCACATCCGCAGGAGTGCGGACCTTCTGCCCGACGAGTCCCCAACTCGCGGGCGGCTCCGAGTATCGGATGTCTCGCGCGCGCATCGCGTCGTAGATCGCCTCCGCGGTCTTGTCCACGCGTTCCTTCGAAGCGGACTGATATCCGTCGAGATCTGGCCTGCCGGTACTCGTTCGAAGACGGTCGGATGCCTCGACGAGCAGTGGTGCAATCGCTGCCGCCTGTGGTTGCACGAATCCCGGCAGCAGCTCGAGACTGAGTTGCAGTGGCTCGGCGAGCCACTGGCTGGCAGCGAGAATCTTGATGTCGGAATCGCGCGAGGCGAGCAGGCGACCGGCCTCGTCACGGACGGTGACACAGATGCTGCCTAAGGTCGGGTGCTGCAGGTCTGCCATACGGGCCGTGTCGAGTCTCAGCTCCGGGCCGCGGATGATCGTCGCGGCAGCATTGGTGAGTCGGGCGATGACGACGTGGGGATCGCTCAGCGGTCCGAGCTCACCCACCACTTCGATCTCGACCGATGCCGCGTCGATATCGGTACCGGTGTAGTTGATAGTGATCTCATCGAGGAGGGGCACACCATTTCGTGCATGCACGTAGCTGACGACGGGAACTGTCGAGACATCGATCGTGGCCTGGCCGCGCGGACCATCAGTCGATGGTCTGTCCGTAGCGTCGATCGGCTCGGGATCCGGATGGGTCGTGTCGGTGCCTGAGGACGATGTCACCGCTGGCTCCGGTGTGAGAGCCAAGAGTGTGATCGCTGCGAGGGGCGCGAGTCGTGCAGCCGCCTCATCCGCGCCGACAGCTCGCAGCAGAATCCCCGCTGAGTCCAGCGCGCGATACACCTCCGCAACTGAGAACTCTTCGTTGTGTGCCCAGCGGTTGCGGACATCGCGCAGCTCGCTCGCACAATTCGACGATTGACGGTTGAGGATTCCAGAGAACGGATAGCCGAGGGTGCCGAAGTTCTCGGTCATCGCTCTCAGCAGGATCGACAGGTCGCGCGCGTTGTAGCGATCGATATGGCGTCCACTTTGGCGGTCCTTCTGGGCGATGATCTCGGTCCACTCGGGGACCTGAGGTGCCAACTCGGCGAAGCGGGCACGCACGATCGGCTCAAGCCCGTCCACCAGCACGCTGAGAGCGCTCTCCAATACTTCCCGCGGCTCGAACTCTGACATCGATCCCCCGTCTCGCGACGTATTCGGGAATCACCATTCACGGCTGCGCGGATGCGACGTCGATTCCCCAGACATCCATACTCTGGCATACCTCCCGGACACGCCCTCGTTCGAAGCCCGCGTCATTGGCGCGTTGAGCTGCACGGCGGACGGGGCACACAGAGTCCGCACCGACGAGACGCACGAACGCGCTGAACTCCCTCACCTTGAGGCATCGCGGGTAGAGAGCTCCCGCCGTGCGATACCTCGAGTGCTTTGAGACCCGACTTGACTCCGTCGAGGTGGGTCGTTCTGGGGCTGCGGTTCCAGCGACTGTCGATGAACGGCAAACGTCGAAGTAAGCCCGTGCCGAGTGGCACATAGGTGGCGCGCGCAGTTGGACCCCAGCCGTACGATGACGTTGGCAGACCGTGATTGAGGGGGATCGACGTGACTGACTCGGAGAATGCAAACTCGACGGTGCTTGAGTCGGGGCCGATTCCGGCCGGT
>CEVI01226258.1_pt1 | contig 11532 bp, 11 predicted proteins | sample 531471 | NCBI WGS metagenome assembly CEVI01 (sample SAMEA2623513, study PRJEB7988) | marine metagenome | isolation source: saline water (ENVO:00002010), including
AATACTATATTGGCGGTTGAAAACCCAGCCGACTTAGCAATAGAGGCGCTACGTAGCCTACGTACCAGCTTACATTTTGCGATGATGGAGGCAAAAAATAACGTTATTGCTATATCGGGCCCAAGCCCGGGTGTAGGTAAATCATTTATATCTGTTAACCTAGCAACCGTGTTAGCACAGAGTGATAAAAAGGTACTAATAATTGATGCCGATATGCGTAAAGGCTACTTACAAAAAGCCTTTAACGAAAAGTGGGAAAACGGCTTAAGTGACTTTTTATCTGGCCGATTAGAGCTTAAAAATGTAATTAAACAAACTAAAGTACCAAACTTACATTTAATTACCCGCGGCCAAGTACCGCCAAACCCATCTGAGCTATTAATGCATGAGCGCTTCTCAAAGTTGGTAGAAACTATTAAAGAGCATTACGACTTAATAATTATCGATACCCCCCCTATCTTGGCGGTAACAGACCCAGCAATAGTGAGTGCTCACGCTGGTAGTACACTACTTGTAACACGTTTTGGGCAAAATCATGCACGTGAGTTAGAGCTTACTAGAAATCGTTTTGAGCAAAATGGCATAGACGTGAAAGGCGTGGTATTTAACGGCATACTAAAAAAAGCCAGTAATGCTTATGGGTATTACGGATATTATAATTATGAATATAAAGCAGATAATTAAATAATATAATCGATTCAACTAAAAAGTCGATGGGGTTCTATTGATGAACTTTTCAGATTCAAAGAAGCTGATGCTGGCTCAACTTTTAACACCTTTTTTTAGGCTTGCATTTGCTTTTATTTTCATACCAATATTTCCAGAAGGCAATACTGTTCTTGAAATATTAATCATATCAGAGGTCCTCGCAACTGTTTCTTCTATGGGGAGGCAGTCTTTGATATCTTCTGGCAATGATCATACATACTTTAGCAAGTTAACTGATATAGTTATTTTATTATCTCTAGTATCAATTGTTTTCTATTTTAGCGCCACTAAACAGCAGCATGAATTATTACCTGCGATCATAGTCACAACTATATCTCTATGGGGACTCAATATATTATCTGCATTTTTCTTACGTAGGAGGAATTATAAACTTCTCGTTGCAGTGATTTTTTTTAGTTATACAGTATCTTTTTTTAGTTTGTACTCGAACTATGCTATAGCCATGATGTTCGCTTTTTTTTATTTTTTTCTTGAGTTTAAGTTACCACGGTTTTCGAAAAGAACGCCAGATAAGTTCTATTGTGGAGTGTCATCGTTTGTTGGACTGCTAACGCAAAAATTAGATATGCAATTATCAGTCTTATTTTTTGGTGCTGTTGTTTCCTCTGAGATATTCAAGTTAAATGCTCTTTACTTACCTTTAGCTATAATAGTTAGAATCTTTTCAAATACTGCACTAATAACAGGAAATACAACAGTAAAAAAAGGAAGTAAATTTTTTGTTTTTTGCTTTATATTTCCTTTTTTTTATACGGCAGTGATGGTTTTTGTCTTGGGTTTTTATGATGTGAATATACTGGGTACTTTAGAGAGTAAAATAATGATTTGGCTTAGTATACTTTTTTCTTGTTTTAATATACCTGTGAGGGAGGTTATCAGCTCTAAAGCAAATTCTGGTAATTTTAAACCTCTTCTAATACTTTCTATGGTAGGTGTTCTACCTCTAATAATGCTATTTTTTAGTTATTTTTTAATTAGAGAACTTAGTGTGAATGTCTTTATTTTTTCAGCTTACCTACTTCCTAGGTTACTAATGTGGATTTATGGTGTTTTATTTGTTTATTATCAGGAGAGAGGTAATCATGATAAAGTGTATTGACTTATTGTCTTACAACTCATCTCATGTTGGCTTTAATAGTTGTATTTTGAAATATATAAAAGAAGAAATCCATTATGTATCAGAAAGCAAACACATGGAGGCGATTTCCGAAAAATTGAATAAGCCGATATCAAGAAAAGTATATAAAAGAGGGCGTTTTTGGAAGTATATTAGGGATTTTTATTTTGTTTCCGAGGTATTTAAAAGTGGTGATTATGATAAAGTAATCATACTCGGGGCTACTGGAACTCAACTTTTTTTATTGTCATTAATCATGAAGATCTTTAAAACTAAAAGAGAAAAGATAAGGCTTTTTTATCATAGTGAGTTAGAGTTTTTAGATAACAAGAAAGGTATAAATAAATTATTTGCTAGATTTGCAGTAAAAAGCTTTAAGTTGAGTAATTTAATTAAAACGGCAGTGCTCAGTGAGCATATAAAAATGAATATGCTAAAAATGTCTGACGCATACGCAGGAGTAAAAGTTGTGAGACATCCAATGCCGAGTATTAATAAGAACTTTGTAATTAAACGTATAGAGAAAGCTGACACAGATGAGCCGAGATATAAGTTAGCTGTAATTGGCTTACTGAGAGGTGACACGAAGGACCTTAACACACCAATAAAATTGCGCAATTTAAAATCAATAGATACTAATTTTTTTGGTAGGCTCGGTCCGGAGAGTGATGAAATTGAATTGTCAGAAAATTGCAAAGTTGTAAAGAGTCATTATACGGATGATTGGCTAAAAAGTTGTTTGGAAGGAGTTGACTTCCTTCTACTATCTCCACTTATTAATTCATATAAGTATACAGCGTTAGGTACTGTTTCAGATTCTACTGAGTTTTCTCTTCCTTTAGTATGGATCGAGCATGAAGCATTAAAATCTTATGAATCTTTCCCTTTAGCATGTGTGGTAAATGATTACAGTGATTTTGAAGCAAAGGTACAAAGTTATGAAATACCTAGCATAAAGAGTGTTAGTGATTGGGTGGATGATTGGAATCATAGTTCAAAGAAAGAGCTTGATGATTTTATAAGGTAGGAGTTCATATGGTTTTTGTAAAGGGTTTATTAAAGTTATACAGGTCTTTCATATTTAACAAAAAGTATAATGGCTGCTTTAAAGGGCAGGATTTTCATTACTCTTTCACATGTGATAATCACAATGGATTGGAGTTTGGTAAGAAAGTTTACATTGGTCCAAACTGTCATTTTGATGCTAAAGGAGGAATAAAGTTAAAGGACTACTCTATAATAGCCCCTCATGTTAAAATTTGGAGTTATAATCATGATTTCAAAAGCGACATGGTCCCATACGGTAATGAGGATATTTTAAAAAAGGTTGTTATAGGAAAAGGTGCTTGGGTTGGTTTAGGGGCTATTATATTGCCAGGTACAGAAATAGGTGAAGGTTGTATAATAGGTGCAGGTTCAATTGTTCACGGTCAAATACCGCCTTATTCTTTAGTTAGACCTGGATATGCTACAACGGAGCCATTGGATATTGAGAAACGGAAAAACTATTTTAAACGGGAATTTTATTGATGTTGTATTTAAAGGCTTTAATTAATAAATTGGCTTTTCTAAAAAGTTCATTATTTAACAGTAATAGAAAGTATTATTTAGGGTATGTAGGCCGTAAGAACTATGGTGATGATTTGCTTTTTGAAATATTTCAATTAATAAATAATAATGAATATGTACCAGTTCTTGATATATTCTTCTTTCAAAAAAAAATTAAAGCTAATGATTTAGTTCTCGGAGGTGGTACTATAATTAATGGACCAATCTACTTAAAATCAATTTATAAGTTTAAAGTAATTCCTAGGCTTACCTTTTGTTCTGGTGTTATCCCTGGTGAAATGGCTAGTGAATGGATTACTAGTCTAGAAGCTACCAATGTTTATACTAGATCTAAAGAGAGTGCAGAGATGTGGATAAAGTCGGGGGGGGTTGCTAAAAGTTACGTAGATCCAGGGGTTTATACTTCTATTTTATATCCAGAAAGCAATTTTTCTCAAAAAAGTACCACAAAAGAAAACTATTTGCTTTGTCCACACGGTAAGCACTCATCGATGAGCTTTTTTATTGAATTAATAAAATCAATCCTTTCTGATAAAAAGAGAAATGTAACATTGTTTGCATCTAGCTTCGAAGATTTGAAAATTTGTAGGCACCTCACTTCATTATTTAACTTAAAAGTTATTAAAGGTTGGTTAGATATTGCTGAATCTAATAAAGCTATTTGTCAAGCTGATTTTGTTATCTCTACTCGTTTGCATCCCTCTGTTGTAGCTGCTAGTTACGGTACACCTTTTTTGATGATTAGTTATGAAGAAAAACAAAAAGAGTTTTTAAGTAGTATTGGATGTAGTGATAGACTTTTTATTGAAAGCGACGAGCTCATAAATGCTTTATATATTAACGATATTAAGCGTGGTATTACTAGCGGTGTAGAATATTGGCATAAAAGGTATCCTGATTTTATTAATGTATTTGGAAGTTAAGATTTAATTATGCTTGCAATCCCTATAGTCGTGATATTTTTTATCTCTGCGATAACTTTTTTGGGTATCACTTCTCTATACTCTTTTTGTTCTGCATTATTGATTGCTCTAACTATTAATTTTCGAGCTTTCTGGCTGGTTGTTGTACCTGCTTTATTAGTGCAGTCAGGATTTGAGAAAACAGTATATTTTGACCGAGAGTTAAGTTTTAATAGTTTATTTGATGTAGCTTTAATCCCTGATTTATGGCTTGTAGTTTTTTTTGTACGTGGATTATCATTTTTCTTCCTCTCAAAAGAGAATCGGGGGTCTCTAATAAATGGGAAAGCTATTTCTCTTGTGTTTTACATGTTGTTTACACTTGTCTTTGGTACGCTTGTATTTAGTATTGTTAACGTTCCTTTATATACTTTTAATAAAGCGCCTCTAAAATTCGTTTTGTTCTGTTGTTTAGCAATTGTTGTCTATGAAGAAATAAAAAACAAGAATATAAATTATATCCAAGAAGGGTTACTTTTAGCTGTAATTTTAGGAGGGGTTTTTCGTTTGGCATTTTTATACGGTGATGCAGTGAAAGACCCAGGAGTATATACTTTTATAGGTGTTTTTATATCCGTCTTTATGGTTGTAAATGGGAGTGGAATAAAAACTAGGTTACCATCTTCTAAATTCTTTTGGTTTGCAATTCTCTTTCTTCATTTAAGCGTGTCTAGAACTGAAATTATTTTATTTGTACTATCTTTGAGTTTGCTGATAATTAATTTAAAAAATGTTGGTAGAAATGTTGCTGTAAGTTATATTGCTGTTATTTTATGCTTTCCTATAGCTTTTTTTCTATTAATTAACTTTTCTCCTGAAAGTGTCAGTAATTATTTCAGCCACAAGGTTAGTTTCTTTTCAACACTCAGAGATGGAGCTGAGTTGGGAGACTCAGCTTCAGTTAGATTGTTTACCTTCTTCAATCTATTGTTTGGGGAGACTAGTAATTTCATTAATACGCTCTTTGGGTATGGTTTTTTTGGGTATATTAATTTTAATGAGTTTTATACTGATTCTATAATTAGTGAGGGAGCTTTTTCTTCGGAGGAAATAATAGGGAATAAATATTATAAACTTCATTTTTTTCTAAATAATGTTATTTTTTACTTCGGGATGTTGGGACTGGTTGTTTATAATTTTGTTTTTTATAGATTCTATAGTCTGTCACAAAAAGGCTTGAGTGTTATTGTTATTTTATATGCTTACTTGAATGTCTTTTTTCGACAAGAACTTATTGTTTTATTCCCAATAGTTTTGTATGTGTTCTCATCTGTACAGAAGAAGGATGAGTGTTAATGAAAGGAATTGATATGATTTTACCAATTATTATGGCAGGTGGCTCAGGTACACGACTATGGCCTCTATCACGTGGCAACTATCCAAAGCAATTTTTAAAGCTTAACGGCGAGCAAACCATGCTTCAAGATACGCTAACTCGTTTAACGGGGTTAGCGCACTCACCAGCGATGTTAATTTGTAATGAAGAGCACCGTTTTATTGCAGCAGAGCAAGTGCGCCAATTAGGTGCAGAGCACGGTGGGATTTTTTTGGAGCCGGTAGGCCGTAACACCGCACCAGCTATTGCTTTGGCTGCTTTTAAAGCAATTGAAAATGAGCAAGATCCACTATTACTTGTACTGGCAGCAGACCATGTTATTGAAGATTCAGTAGCATTCCAGGCAAGTGTAAATAAGGCTACAGAATTAGCAACCCAAGATAAATTAGTGACATTTGGTATTGTTGGTAATAGCCCTGAAACAGGTTATGGCTATATTAAACGGGGTGATGCTGTAGAGCATGGTTATGTTGTTGACAGTTTTGTTGAAAAGCCAAATTTAGAAACAGCCAAGCAATATATCGAAAGCGGAGATTATTACTGGAATAGCGGTATGTTCATGTTTAAAGCAAGCCGCTATTTAAATGAGTTAAAAGCATTTCGCCCAGATATATATGAAGCTTGCGAAAAAGCTATTGCGGTACAAAACAGTGATATGGACTTTATTCGTGTAGATAAAGCTGCTTTTGAGGCTTGCCCTGATGAGTCAATTGACTATGCAGTAATGGAGCACACTAAAGATGCTGTTGTAGTGCCAATGGGTGCAGGTTGGAGCGACGTTGGTGGTTTTGCTGCTCTTTGGGAGGTGTCTTCAAAGGACGAGCATGGTAACGCCTTTATAGGTGATGTAAAAGCAGTTGATACAAATAACACGCTTGTATTTGGTGAAGACAAACTAGTCGCAACAGTTGGTGTTGAAGATCTCGTAATTGTAAACACTAAAGATGCTGTTTTAGTTGCCCATAAAGATAAATCACAAGAAGTTAAAACGATAGTAAACCAGCTAAAAGCTGAAGAGCGCTCTCAAGTTACATTCCATCGTGAAGTGTATCGCCCATGGGGCAAATATGACTCAGTCGATAATGGAGAGCGCTTCCAAGTAAAACGTATTACAGTAAAGCCAGGTGCTAAGTTGTCGGTACAAATGCATCATCACCGTGCAGAGCACTGGATTGTAGTATCGGGTACAGCAAAAGTACAAATTGATGATACTGAGCAATATGTAACAGAGAACGAGTCTGTGTATATTCCAATTACAGCAGTTCATGCTTTAGAAAACCCAGGTAAAGTCGACTTAGAATTAATTGAAGTGCAGTCGGGGTCTTATTTAGGCGAAGATGACATCGTACGTTTTGAAGACCGTTATGGTCGAGTGAAATAAGTCAAAACTAGATATTAGATGAAGATAAACATAATAGATGACTGCTATCAGGTTTTTAGTCGTCAGTCGTCAGTCGTCAGCTTTACAGCTAGTACAATTTACTTTGCACTAGCTGTGTACTTATTGAAGAATTAATTAGATAGGTTTTTTATGGATAGCCAGTTAGTTTGCTCTGAAGTCATTGCAAAGAGTGGTATTGCTTTTGGTACCAGTGGTGCGCGAGGCCTTGTTAAAGATTTTGCCCCTAATGTAAATGCTGCGTTTGCTTTAGCCTTTATTTCAGCGATAGATAATGAATTTAATTTTGATACAGTTGCAATTGCTATAGATAACCGCCCAAGTAGTTATGCAATTGCACAGGCATGTGCTGAGGCACTAAAACAGCGTGGCTTGAATGTTGTGTATTATGGTGTAGTACCAACCCCAGCACTTGCCTACAAGGCAATGCAAGATAATATGCCATGTATTATGGTTACAGGTAGCCATATTCCATTTGATCGCAATGGCTTAAAGTTTTACCGCCCTGATGGTGAAATCACAAAAGTTGATGAGCTAACTATTCTCGAAAGCAATGCTGTATTCACCGTTTTGCCAGAAAACCTTGCAGAGCTTACATTGGATACTGCTGCTCGTGAATCTTACATTCAGCGTTACACCTCACTTTTTAGTGCTGATACGCTTAAGGGCAAGAAAATTGGTATTTATGAACATTCAAGTGCAGGGCGTGATATTTATAAACCTCTGTTTGAGCAATTAGGTGCAGAGGTTGTTAGCTTAGGCCGCAGCAATGAGTTTGTACCAATTGATACTGAGGCTGTATCAGATGAAGATAAGCAAAGAGCGCTAGACTGGTCAAAAGAGTTTAGCTTTGATGCTATTTTCTCAACAGATGGTGATGGCGATCGCCCACTAGTTGCAGATGAAAATGGCAATTGGTTACGGGGTGATATTTTAGGTTTGTTATGTAGCCAGTTATTAAAAATCGAAGCGCTTGCTGTACCAGTAAGTTGCAATACTGCTATCGAAAAATCCGCTAGTTTTAAGCAAGTTAAACGCACCAAAATTGGCTCACCCTATGTAATCGCAGAGTTTGCAAAGTTAGCTGAGCAATACTCATCAGTCGCAGGCTTTGAAGCAAATGGTGGCTACATACTTGGTACAGATGTAACATTAAATGGGAAATTACTCACAGCTTTGCCAACAAGAGATGCTTTATTACCTGCACTGATTTTGTTAGCACAACCTGAATATGTATTTGAGCTTCTCAACAATTTACCTCAGCGCTTTACAGCCAGTGATAGAATTCAAAACTTTTCAAGAGAAAAAAGTTTGTCATTGATTGAATCTTTAAAAGATGATGCGCAAAGCTTTTTATCTGAGCTTGGTTATACAGAAAGCTATGAGCTCAATTCAACAGATGGATTGCGAATTATTTTATCATCAGGAGACATTGTTCACTTGAGACCGTCAGGAAATGCACCAGAGTTGAGATGTTATTCAGAATCGAAAAGTGAAGCTCTGTCTGCAAAATTGGTATCAAGTGCTTTACAAGTGGCAAATACTATTAGTTAGTTAAACACATGGTATGAGAATGAATAAAATTGGATCTGACTTGGTTAGTATTATAATGCCTGCTTATAATGTAGGTAACTTTATCGATGAATCTATTGAAAGCGTTATTAACCAGTCATATGAGTGTTGGGAGTTATTGATTGTTGATGATTGCTCAACAGATAAAACAGTACTTAAAGTAAAAAGCTACCAAAACGACAATAGAATTAAACTTTTTGAAAATAAGAGGAATCTTGGTGGAGCAGGTTGCAGAAATGTGGCAATTAATAACGCTAAAGGAAGATATATTGCATTTCTTGACTCTGACGATCTATGGGCGCCTGAGAAGCTAGAAAAACAAATTAAGTTTATGCAAAAAAGTAATATAGGTTTCTCATTTAGTGGTTACTCGGTTATTGATGAAACAGGACAGCTTCAGGGGCAATTAAAAGTTCCAACAAAAGTTAGTTTTCATAAGCTTTTAAAACATAACTATATAGGTTGTTTAACAGCGATTTATGACACCCAACCTCATGGTAAAATTTACATGCCTTTAGTGCGGAAAAGGCAAGACTTTGCCCTTTGGCTTGAGCTATTAAAGAAGTTTGATTATGCATACGGCCTTCAAGAGTATTTAGGCTCTTATCGTATTCGGCTTGGTTCTCTGTCTCGTAATAAATTTGATGCTTTTAAATATTATTGGCGTGTTTTACGTGATGTTGGGAAATGTAATCACCTTTTTGCACTTTATAACCTGTCTTGCTATTTATTTATTGTATATTTAAAGAAAAAACATACAAATATTTATCATAACTTATTTATAGATTAATACAGGTATGAAAAACTTATTGTTAACAGGTGTAACGGGGTTTGTTGGTAATTCCTTATTTGAACACCTTAAATCTAACTTCAAAGTACATTTATTATTGAGAAATGTAACTTCAGACTATAACAGTGCATTCAGTAAATCTTATGTAGGCGATTTTAGCGGTTCGACTGATTTTACAGAAGCGTTGCATGGCATTGATTGTATCATTCACTTGGCAGCCAGAGCACACGTTAACGGTCGTATGTCAAATGATGGCCAAGAGAGGCTTATGGATGCTAATACTCATGCTACTTTAAAATTGGCAAGTCAAGCTGCAGAAAGAGGAGTGCGGCGATTTATTTTTATTAGTTCAATAGGGGTGAATGGCGTATCAAATTCATGCCCATTCAAGTACAGTGATCAGGTAGCACCTTCCGAAAGTTACTCTATCTCTAAACATGAAGCTGAAATAGGTTTGAAAAAAATAGCATTAGAAACAGGCATGGAGGTTGTAATAATTAGACCTCCTTTGGTATACGGAATGGGGGCGCCTGGCAACTTTGATACTCTTTTAAAAGTAGCACAAAAGAACCTCCCCTTACCTTTGGGTGCAATTAACAATCGGCGTAGCTTTGTTTCAATTGATAACTTAATTGATCTAATTATCACCTGTATTGACCACCCAAATGCCGCTAATCAGATTTTTTTGATAAGTGATGATGAGGATATATCTACATCAAACCTTTTAAAAAAGCTTACTTTAGCTGCAGGTAAAAAACCTTGGTTATTACCTGTGCCGGTATCATTTTTGAAGCTTTTAGCCACAATGGTTGGTAAAAAGGCAGTTGTAGAGCGGTTTTCGAATTCACTAACTGTTGATATTGAGCACACTAAGAAAACATTGAACTGGAAGCCCCCAATTACATTAGACGAAGGTATTCGTCGTTGTTTTAAATAATATTTCATTAAATTATAATGGATTTCTAAATGATACGCTTACTTGACTTTTTATTTGCTTTGTTTGGTTTAATATTCACGCTGCCATTTTTGATTGTTTTATATGTTATTGGTTTGTTTGATACTGGCTCGCCTATTTTTACTCAACAGCGTGTTGGCCGTAATAAAAAGCCTTTTACTTTGGTTAAGTTTAGAACCATGAAGGTTGATACTGCATCGGTAGCTAGCCACTTAGCATGTACAGCATCTATAACTCCTTTTGGTAGCTTTTTACGTAAAACTAAGTTAGATGAGCTACCTCAGCTTTGGAATGTATTAAAAGGCGAAATGAGTTTGGTTGGCCCGCGCCCTGGATTATTTAACCAACAAGAGCTAACAGCAGCACGTGATGCTAAAAATGTTTTTGCAGTGCGCCCAGGAATTACAGGCCTTGCACAAGTGAACGAGATTGACATGTCGACCCCTGAATTACTTGCAAAAACAGATCGTGAGATGATAGATACACTTAACCTAAGTAACTACTTTAAGTATATATTAATGACTGTTACAGGTAGTGGTAGTGGGGATAGGGTTAAATAGATAAAAGATAAAAGATTAAAGATTAAAGATTAAAGATTAAAGATTAAAGTGACACGAGTTCAGGCTATCAATGGAAAAGCTATTGGCAAAACTAAAACTCTAAAGTTAAAGGGCTTAAGCTAGGTAAAAGGGATTTTATGCAATTTGAAGATTTAGCAGTATGGCAGCGATCTGCTGACTTAGCATGTGATATCTATAAACACTTTAAAGCAAGTAAAGAGTTTGGACTGAAAGATCAAATAACACGTTCAGCTTTATCTATTTCATCAAATATAGCTGAGGGGTATGAGAGGAAAACCTCTAAAGATTATGCGCGTTTTCTATCATACTCCAAAGGTAGTTGCGGTGAACTACGTTCTCAAATTTACATTGCAGTTAAAATTGACGAAATTGACATAAAAACATCTGAACTTTGGATTGAAGAGACAAAGCAGCTCTCCAAAATGTTATCAGGATTAATGAAATCAATTGAGTCATGGGGTTAGGTTAGTATGCTACCTTTGACCTTTGACCTTTGACCTTTGACCTTTGACCTTTGACCTT
>CEVI01035665.1_pt1 | contig 11485 bp, 6 predicted proteins | sample 531471 | NCBI WGS metagenome assembly CEVI01 (sample SAMEA2623513, study PRJEB7988) | marine metagenome | isolation source: saline water (ENVO:00002010), including
TTTTGCCAAGCGTCTTCATTTTTACTCGAGCGGTCTGCCTTAGGTAAAACTTCTATACAGACATCATCTACCTGTAAAACGCCTACATAATGTTTAAAAGTGATTTTGTCTAGTCCTACAGTAAAGTATTTATTGCCGTGTAGCTCATTTAATTTGACTAAGGCTCTATAGTGCTTTTTTTTGAACTCAACCGAATCCTTTGTAGTCCCAACTCTAAGGTGCTCGTATTCAAACACCTGTATGCATTTTGAATTACGCACGATTCATCAACTTATTTAATGCAACAGCTATATCAAAATCAGTATCAATGGTTTTTATTTCAAATGATTCTCCAACCTCAACATCATTATAATTTTTATTGAAATTCGCAAATAAATTCTTTTCAACTACTGGTAGAACTTCAATAAAGCCTTCTCCTAAGACCAAACCTATTCTACTGTAATCCCCATAAAAGTATTCCTGAAGCAACGGTATGATGTTATCTTTAAACACTTGCTTGAGTGCTTCTTCTTTATTGGTTGCATCTTTCACTTTAAAAAAATACGAATGACCAATAGTATGGTCGCGATCTAGCAGCGCCTCAATTCTTAAATTTATGGTTTCTAATACCTCCTTAAGATTAAAACCTGCGACCACTACCTCAGCAAATAATTCTGGTTGCGGCATAATCTCTTCAAACGAAAAACGTCTGCGCAACGCCGTGTCTAAAGCTTCAACACTACGGTCTGCAGTGTTCATTGTACCTATTAAATAAAGGTTTGGAGGTACACCAAAATCAACCTGTGCATCTTGAGAATAAGGTAACTTCACTTTAATTCCCTCTTCTTGACCTAAGCGCTTATCTGGTTCTAATAAAGTTATTAACTCTCCAAAAATTGCTGACACATTACCTCGGTTTATCTCATCAATGATTAAAACTACTGGTTTAGCATCTTTGCCATACATCATCATGGCCTTGTCATAAACACCTCCATCAAATTTTTTAAGTATTTCTTCCTCCTCTTCGGTATTAAGGTCAATTTCATTCAATTGTTCCTTTTCTACAGGATGGAACGATTCAGCCTCAAAATCCTTTAACCCTTTAAATACTGCATAAAATTCTGTAATCCTAGGTGTAACACCAACTGTATCTTTAACATCCTGTAGACTATGAATATCTTTATATGATTTAAAGCTATCGTAAAGCTTTTGAATATTTTCCTTTGTTAATGGAGCTACATGTGTTGTTTTAGACCCTTTGGCTCTTGCACGAATGCTATCATTTTTATTGATTTCAAATATTTCAACACTTCTACCAGTTATAGTTTTAAACAATGGTTTCTCCTCTACATTCCTATACTGTGAAATGAAAGCTTCATACAATTCATCAAAATCATAATCACCTGACGCTGATTTCTTTATGTTTTGCCTTAATATTTTGTAACAATTGTATGCCGCATAAGCGCAACAGCGTTTAAATATACCAGCCTCAAGCGTATAGCTAATGTCTTTAGCTTCACCTGCCATATTAGTCAATACGGGCTTTATGCCTTCTATAAAGTCTTCATAGCTTAAAGATTGATGAAAAGTTGTAAAATGAATACTTTTTTCTTTGTACAGCTTGTTATATTCTTCTGTTATAGCCGTTCTATAATCTATATCTTCTATATGTTGGTTTTGCTCAAATGTTGGCTTAATAATTTTTACCGCCTTTTCTTTAGTAGTATAAGTTTTGCCGGTACCTGGTGGGCCGTATAATATCTGATTTTTCGGTTGTTCCAAAATATTATCTGTTTGAAATATTTTACTTGATCCCTTTACATATGACTTGTAGACTTCTGTAAGCCGCTTTACTGGCATTTCTATTAGATCTATTAAATCATTCCAATTGTCTGGAAATTCATTGTTTAGAGGCCATCTTAAATGATGCGAATTAAATATATCTTCTCTTTTGTTTGCAAATGAACTTTCAGCTTTTCTAAAATTCAAGTCTATATTTATGCAAAAAGCTGGGTTTTCTTTTAGGGTAGAAAATTCAAATTTCATAAATAAGTTATCTCCTATATTATAACCTTGTGGGGCAAAACCAGCTAAGACATAATCCTTAAAACCTATTAAACCTGGTCCTCTTTGACCATTAGGCTTTTCTCTATAGACTATTTCAAAGGTTTCATTTAAACGTTTTCCAAGCAACTCAACTAAATAATACAGTTTTTCGCGAGTGTCGTAAAACCACCTAGCTTCATCAGAATCAGCTACGTAGGTTTCATTAACTTTTTTACCATATTTCTGAACATCTGATATATTGAAATAATCTTTATCAAAGACTAACTTTTCATTTGATTCACTCATAAACTCATTGATGTTTAAATTTTTAAATAAGATGTATTTCAAGGCATTATTGGTTGTGGTTGCCTCAACATTCCACTGGGTGCGTTTAGAATCTTTTATATGCTCATATTGAAGCCTAAACTGTTTCTTGAATTCTTCCAGTACTTTGGGGTCTATTTCAGACCACTTATCAATTTGTAGCTTTATATAACATTGATCTGGTAAACCTTTGTAATTATAGCTGTAGTTGCTACTATACTTTTCTTCTAATTGCTTCTTAAACAAAGGGCTTATCAAAAACCCTATATACGATTTAGCATCTTCTTCACTATACGAATACGCGGCTCTCATACCTACAATAATAGAAAGATCTCCATCAGCTTCTATAGCCATCCTTACCTTATAAACCTCAATGTCTAGTTCTTTTAATAAGGAATAACCATACTGTATAAAATCTTGAAAAAGAGTTCTGTTATTAATTTTGGTATCCACATGTTTTACAAGTTTACTCTTATCTGATTTGTTGTAAACTAAATCTTCTGTGATTTTAAAACCGAAACTTTCAATAAACTGATTGGTAGGTAGACCACCTCCTAAACTCTCTATTTCAATATCTGGATGCTCCGCTTCTATAATTCGTACAGCTCTGCTTAAAACTATCTTAGATGGCATTTTGATTCCTTCAAACTCGACGTAATAGCGTTCGCTTCTTACGTTTTCTGGCCAATCTTCATTGGTTTTTAAAACCTTTTCAATTGTTGATTTCCAAATTTCGATTTCCTTATCAGTCATTTAACTATCTTGATTTTGCTGCATATATAATCGTATTTACTGTAATGAGAAAAGTCAATAGACCACATACACAGGCAATAGGATTAAAAGTGTTAAGTCTGAAGATATTTATGAATAGGTAAATATTGAAAATGATGGGACCAAATATTACACAAGTCTGTAAAAAAATACCTGGCCATTTCATCCATATTTTCAAATCTTTCTTTTCAGTTTGGTAATCCAAACCATGAAAAAGAATACTGAATGGACGGATTGCGTTAATAGTTCGACTAGTAGTTCCCAACTGAAATAAATCTGTCGCCAACTTATCAAACTTAATGCGTAAATCTATATTATTATACCAACGTATTATATTAGCCATATATAGATAACTGAATAATACAGCAATACCATTTAATAGTATATTTTTATCAGTTAACCGAAAACTTAATACATCAACCTCCATAATGTAATCCCACAGCACTAAAAAATAGACTGTTAAGCTCACCACAAGCATTAAGGAATTACGCTGTATTGCTCTATTATTAGAGCGAATGTTTTCGGTAATGAGACTTAAGTAATTTTGTTTATTTGATTCAGATTTAATCTCTTGATCATCCCTCTTATCAGGAATTTCGGGCATCTCAATTTCTGATACTATTTTCTTTATGTATTCGTTCTCCGCTTCTGTCATATTTACTTACCACTAAATTTTCTAAAGGCTCTAATAACTTGGAAGATAAATACGCCTAAGATCAACCGATGAAAAAAATCTAAAAAGTATAGAAAGGCACTTCTATTCTCTCCATATACACTTTCAAACTTTCTAGCAGGATTAAACATTTGCCAGTAAACTCTAAAATTAGCATATAACTCATTCCAAGTCATCTCTAAATCTTTTGAAGAAGTAGCTATGGAATATTGAAGTTTATACGAAAAAAGAGGTAGCTCAATTAAATAAAAACCAAGGGTTATTAAGCCTATAATCCAAAGGGGTTTAAACCAATTTAAACCATAGTTGTTAGTCCAATTTACGGTCATAATCAATCTATCATTACCGCCGTAACTCTCTGAACTTTTTAGCTCCGCTCGATGCGCCCTCATCTCCCGTGCTTGAAACAAAAGACTGTCTATTTGATTGCCCTGCGATTTTAATGAATGTTTTATTTGCCTATAGATTTCCCGGCGTGTTCTATGTGCTTTAGTAGTAGTGTTTTTATACACCCCCATAACCAACTGACTATCATCAAACCAAGTTACATTTGAACATTTTATGCCATCAAAAGAAGTATTTTCTACATTTATCTCACTAAAACTTTTAAAATCCATCTCCGTAAATCCGGTTGCACCAAGATCACTATGAGCCATAATAATTGTACTTGAATCAACCTGCTTCGTTTTAAAAAGCTCATTCTCTGCCTGGCATCTTTCAAAGGTAACATCTGCATAATTTGTAAACTCAATCATTTTAAGCGTACGAATGCGCATTTGACATAAGAGTAATTTTAGGTTTTGATTGATTCCCGAAATACTTAATTCTGCTACCCGCCAATTTTGAATACGCAATACCCCTTTTAAATCTGCAGTTATGGGTAAGGTTATCTTATCAATAGTTAATCCTCTACCCCGTATATCCGCCCCTTCAATAAACGCAGCCTGACTTATATACAGCTCATTTAAATTACATTCGTTTATTTGACCTCCGCTATCATAGTTCTCATATTTAAGCTCCTTTTGAAAAGTATCGCCAATAATGGTCCAGCTTGCAATACGAGATGCTGTTACTTTAACCGTATCTTCAAAGGTATTATAGTTGAACAAAAGGCGTCTTGAGGTAAGATTCCATATTTGCACCCACTTTTTAAAAGTGGATCGCACTAAACTGATCTCACCCGTATGAGATTCAAAACGTGCTGTACCTAATAAAGTAGAATTTGAAATCTTTAAACCTGCAGTGAAATTAACTACATCAAATGATAAGATAGATTTACTTTTTGAAAAATAGAAACCAATTTCTTCAACTTCAGAATTTGCGATCTTAACCTCTCCAACTTCGGAATCATTGTCTATTCTCACATTTCTTTTGAAATGGCAACCTTGAACTAGTGTAAAGTTTCTCATTTTGCATTGAGAAAAATATAAACTAGACATAACACTACTCTTAAGTACATCAAAATTCAGACAAGTAACATTCTTAAAAAAAATACCTTCTAAAAAATTACAATTGTAAAAAGCTAGACCTGATTTTATGTCAACATCGCTTACAATTACAGGTTGCTTAAAGGTTACATTAGAAATAGCAGCTGATTCCCAGTTAAGATTGTCTTTTGTGATTATTATTTGATCAGCAACAATATAGCTCGCATCAGAAAATGCATCTGTTTCAATGTATCTAAAAAAAGTTGCCCTATCTATTTGCGTAGAACTTGCCATAATTAACCGTTAGTAGCAGCAGGCCCTCCCTCAAAAGCCTCTTTTAGCACCGCCTGCATGAGCATATTAGCGTGCTCTTCGCTTTGCATGATTTCTTCTTCTAAAACTTGGCACTGCGCCATTAAGGTTTCTACTTTCTCTACTATGGCTTTTTGTTCTTCTGTAGGAGGTAGTGAGAAAGTAATATTTTGTACCATCGATCTATCGATACCAGGTATCAAACTTTTAGCTTCAGCTCTAAAATGATTCAATTTGGTTTCTAATAAGAAATTAATAAAGTTGAGATTTGTATAAGAACTTCTAATTGCCATTAATTGTCTAGCTATATGCACTCTGTCGATTTCTAAAAAAGCCATCTTTCCCACACCAGAGCCTTTACAGGTTAGCAATAAATCACCTTTAATTGCGATTGATTTTGGAAATTTTGTCCAGCGATTTAATACCACCTGGCCATCTTGTAAATTACTCGCACCAGTTAAATAAGGAACTCCATTATTTGAGCTATCTGAAAATTTCGATTTATCGAAATCTTGACCTGATTGTAATTCAATAATTTCCCCCAATCTACACCACACCCATCCTTCAGGTAACTCAAAAGGAATTTCTTCTTCTGTGACTGAAGGTAGCGGCTTCTCCTTTTTAATTTTCTTTTCCTTAATAAGCTGTGCTTTCTCAGCTTTGATGCGCTTTAAGAGTTCGCTTGCAGGTTCAACATCTGGGTTTTGCTTGCGCCATTCACTTGTGAGCTTACCTTGTATGGCTTCTTGTAAAATGGCTTGTTTAAGTTGTGCTATAAGTTGTTTTTGGGTTTGGATTTCTAAACTTAGCGTGCTATAAATAGTTTCCTTTATTTTAAAGTTTTCAATTATTCTTTTTTGTTCTTCTATAGTTTCTGGAAGCGGCATTTCAACCTTAAACAGTGCTTTAGGTTGTATTCGCTTCGTTGCTGCTCCTTTTGCTATATCAATAAGTGACAAATAAAAATCTCCTTGTTTTAAAAAATAATCCAACCATTCCGGCAAACACGATTTGTCTACGTCAAAGGCGGGTAAGTCTGATGAACTGGTAAAACCATCCAACTCATCTGGTATAATTCCAAAAGCACCTTTATGTAGGTTCTGTTTACCGTAAATAAACTGTCCTTTTGATCTTTTATAATATTTAGTAGCTCCCTTTGTTTCTTTTGTCAAAGGACGTTGAATAACACCTCTAGCTCCTAAAAGAACTCTAATTCTTGAATTAGCATTTGAATCTAGAGCTTCAACTTTACTTTCAGTTAGTATGTCACCTAACTGAATCTTCTTCCATTTATTCATTCCTAAAATCCTTTAAAGATTGAATACTCTTAGCAAAAGATTTTTCTAATCTATCTAGAATTTCAGATGAGCTCTGCAGCATCTCTTCTTCCTCTTGAACAGGATTTTTAATATCTAAATCCCAATCTTTTAAATCCTTAACATTTACTTTCCAGGCCTGCTCGTTTTCTTTGCGGTTATTCCACCATTTAATTAAAGGTTCAAACTCATTAAACTTTATGGGTTTGGTCTTTGAATAGCTTTTTTGGTCTTCGGGTAGTTTATGCTCATAATACCAGATCTCCTTGGTTTTACTGCCTTTTTCAAAAAACAGCAAGTTGGTACTTACGGTTGCAGGAAAAAAGGTTGATTGCGGTAAACGTACAATGGTATGCAGGTTACAATCGGTAAGCAATTTCTCTCTAATGCGTGCCTTTGTGTTGTCACCCGTTATAGAACCATCTGGTAATACAATGGCACAGCGCCCTTGCGGTTTCAACAGTTGCAACATCAAGATCACAAACAAATCTGCAGATTCTTTGCATCTATAATTTGCCGGGAAGTTGGTTTCTACACCATCGGCGATAGACGCTCCAAAAGGAGGATTAGCCAAAATAACATCTACCTGATCTTTACGGCTAATGCTGTTGTATTCGGTTTTTAAACTATCAATATAATGATAGTCTGGCACGTCCATCTCGTGTAGGATTAAATTAGTTAATCCTAAAACATAGGCCACCGGTTTTAATTCCCATCCTGTAATACTGTTTTGCAAGATATGCTCTTCTTCTACCGTATTCACATACTTAGCACGTATATGGTCTATGGCTTCCGTTAGGAAGCCACCGGTACCTGCAGCGGGATCTAAGACTTTTTCTCCCAGTTTAGGATCAGTCATCTGAGTCATCAACTTCGTTACCGCACGTGGCGTGTAGTATTCCCCTTTGTTTCCTGCATCACGCAGTTCTACCAAGATGCTCTCGTAAATATCGCCAAAGACCTGCTTATCCTTAGAGCTGTTAAAATCAATCTCATTGAGTTTGTTGATGACCTTGCGCATCTCATAACCACTCTTCATAAAGTTGTTAGAGCCGTCAAAGACTTCCTTAACCAAAGCTGCGCGTTTAGGATACTTAGGATTCGTCAGGTTACGCAATGTGGCAAACAAACCGCGGTTTCCCTCTGCGTTACTATCAATAAATTCTAATAATTCATCACCGGTAATTCCTTCAGTATCCGTTGCCCAGTTACGCCATTGAAATTTCTCAGGAATCACAGAGGTATACTCATCTTTGATTATCTCTAGTTCCTGATCTTTGTCGTCTAATATTTTTAAAAAGAGCATCCACCCCAGTTGCTCCAAACGTTGTGCGTCACCAGAGATTCCCCTGTCCTGACGCATTATATTTCTAATACTGCTTACTACAGCTGCTATATTTGCCATTAAATTTATGCGGTTGTATTATAAAGTTCGTTTTCTAATTCTTTGAGGGCTTCAAGATAGGTTTTCTTGGTGCCAAAGGCTTTAATAAGTTCTAAAGGAGTACCCAACTTATTAAGAGGATCAAGTTTAAGCACTTCAGTACTTTCTATAGTCAATAAGCCATCCTCAGCATATTTATCAAGTAAACTGTTCAATACCGCCTGTGCCTTGTCTCCATATTTTGTGAAGTAATTGCGTTTTTTAACGTTGTTGGCACGTTCTTTTCTAGTGAGTGGTTTAGCCTCATAAACTACGTGACAAATTAAATCAAAAGGGTCAAAGTCTTTGCCTACCTCTTCTTTGAGGGCGTCAAATAAAATGCCTTGCTCTTCAAGTTCTTGTATAATGGCTTCTTTTTTCTCCGCTTCATTCCAGGTAGTAAGAAAGCCTTCAAGACTTTTATATTGCTTGGCTACATTCTTTCTGGTATAATCCTTTAAGCTCTCTGTGATAATCTTGCCATCAGCTCCAAGGTATTGTACACGTTCATTTACAATTTTAACCGCTACCCCATCTACACGAACTTTCCCTCTAGGCCCATCCTGTATTTCACCACCTCCTTCAATATATGGTGGATCAGGTTCACCCACCGGAAACTGCACTTCCTCTCCACCTTCATCTGTAATTGGCTCATCGGTAATCTCATCTTCTAATCCGCCCAGATCATCATCTTGCCCTACTTGTTTAATCATAACAGGATCACCATCAAAATCGCGATCAGCAAAAAGATCGGTCACGTTTCTAAAATCCATTATTGTAAAGTAGGTTTTACCAAACTCTTCATTAATACGTGTACCGCGCCCAATGATCTGTTTAAATTCGGTCATTGACTTGATATTACTATCTAATATGATAAGCTTACAGGTTTGAGCATCTACACCGGTAGTCATCAATTTTGAAGTTGTAGCGATAACCGGATAAGTTTCTTGCGGATTGATAAAGCTATCCAGCTCCCGTTTACCTTCTTCGTTATCTCCCGTGATTTGCATCACATATTTACTATTCTCTTTAAACAAATCTGCATTTGCATTCGCCAAGGCTGTTCTCATACCCTCAGCGTGTTCAATATCGATACAAAAGACAATAGATTTAGCATAACGGTCATAACCTTTTAAAAACTCAGTGATTTTTTTAGCTACAAGATCTCTACGTTCTTTAACTACAATATTCTTATCAAAATCAGAGCGATTGTATATGCGATCCTCTACCTCATTCCCATCTCTGTCCTTAAACCCTTTAGGAGGTCGCCAGCCTTCAGCGTCTATGTCTAAGGTTACTTTGACCACTTTATAAGGAGCAAGAAACCCATCATCTATTCCCTGTTTTAAAGAATAGGTATAAATGGGATCCCCAAAATAATGTATGTTAGAAACCTCTGTGGTTTCCTTAGGCGTGGCAGTCAAACCAATATGTGTGGCTTTGTCAAAATAAGCTAAGATCTCCCGCCATTTGCTATCTTCCTTGGCACTCCCGCGATGGCACTCATCAACAATCACAAGATCAAAAAAGTCTGAACTGAATTGTTTATAGGCATCCTCTGTTTTACTATTGGATAGTCCTTGATACAACGCTAAATACACATTATATGCGGTATCTATCTGCTTGTTTTTAATTATGGTCAAAGCATCTTTAAAATGCCTAAAATCACCTCGTGCGGTTTGATCAATCAAGGCCGTGCGGTCTGCAAGGAATAAAATACGCTTCTTAGCACCACTCTTCCATAGTCGGTAAATGATCTGAAACGCAGTATAGGTCTTACCCGTACCCGTCGCCATTACCAGGAGTATGCGATCTAGTCCTTTAGCAACGGCTTCAATACTACGGTTTACGGCGATTTGCTGATAATACCTAGGACTACGACCACTGCCATCTTCATAATATTCTTGTGAAGCTATTGCCTCAACTTCCTTGGTCTCAATCCCCTTATATTTCTTGTATTTTTCCCAAAGCTCTTCAGGGCTTGGAAACGCATCAAGGCTCAGCTCTTTTTCTATTTGACCGTCGGTAGCCGTTTTATCGTGAAAGTAAAACCCATCACCATTACTACTAAACACGCACGGGATATCTAATATATCAGCATAGCCCAAAGCTTGTTGTATGCCACTTTTTACAGAATGCTTGTTGTCTTTAGCCTCAATAATTGCGATAGGCACATTAGGCTTATAGAAAAGAATGTAATCGGCAAATTTACGTTTACCGCGTGCGGTCAATTTACCTTTTACATAAATACGCCCTGCTGTAAAATAGATCTCTCTACCCAATTGCGTTTGCTCATCCCACTTGGCCTTGATAAGCGCAGGTGTGATAAACTTTGCCTTAATGTCTGACTCTGATAAGTCTTTTTTATTCATAAAATACTATTATGAGGATGGTTGAGAGACTAAAAATAAGGAAATCAATACGTTTAATCACTTTTTAAAACTACGAGTAATACACAGGTTATTAATGAGGAAATCCTCATTTTCAGAATATCTCGCTATAAAACAACAAATTAAAGCTACTATTAAATACCAAAACATCAATATAGCATTAGTAAAAACCGATATATTCTAATATCTTGTATTCATCTAAGACATTGTACCCCAACCTCTAACAAATTGATCACTGCTTACATATAATACACGAGCTATGGATTCTACAAACGATCACAACCACAAAGGGCAACAGCCACACAAGTCGTCAAAGCAGACTTCTTATGACACCAAGTACTGCCGTGTGGATCACGAGCAACCTAAACCGCATCTATCTTATGTGCGTCTGGGTGCTTCAATTTATTATCTACGGAGTTGCAGTGACCTCAAATCACAGAATTAGGAGGTATACCCCTTATGTTTAAAATGTTAGGCTTAGCTGTTCATCATTTAAAAGACTTTTGAAAGTACAACGTAAAAAGTAAGTAGTACAAAATACAAAGTTCAGTCAGCAGTCTCAGTTGGCAGTTTGCGGTTTATTGTTTGTTGTTTACCGTTTGTTGTTTCTGGTTTATTATTCTGCATTAAAGTACGAAGTCAGAAATACGAAATACGAATATGTAACGAGCTGTCACTTCGAGCGCATCCCGAAAGCTTTCGGGAGAGAAACTTTCGGGAGAGAAGTCTATTGAGAAAGAACCTTTTTTACTAAAAATACTTCTCGATACTACTGAATCCCTGCTACCGCAGGTTTTCAGTCACTCGAAGTGACATTGCACATA
>CEVI01007416.1_pt1 | contig 11473 bp, 7 predicted proteins | sample 531471 | NCBI WGS metagenome assembly CEVI01 (sample SAMEA2623513, study PRJEB7988) | marine metagenome | isolation source: saline water (ENVO:00002010), including
GCATGGTCATCGGAATGGCCTTTGGCGCACAAATGGATAAAAAAGCTAAAAAAGAGGGGCGACAGATCAATATGGAAATGTGATTTTCCAATTGCATATTATTCTTTGCTTAGCACATATAGATTATAAAACTAATCATTTTGCTTAGGAGTAGTCAGAGATATATTGCTCTAATCTTTTGATTATGGGAATAAATGAAAAGTCTATGATGATAAATAAAGCTTCAGGTAAAAAACCGTCTATAGAAGAGCATTCTTTTTATCGGCATGGTTAGCTTGAATATTTGTAACAACATGAAAAACAGCATCCTGTGCCATATCACAAAGATCATTCAGTTTACTGCCTTTTCTCGGGAAGATCAACTGAAGATTTGATTTACAAGAGAGCTAATCAAATTCAGATACAACATAACAGGCACTTTCAATGTGGGACTATTTTTAAAACTTACAATGAATTAATTACACAATACCAAAAGGAGTGAATACTGATTTAGAACTCTTCCGGCTACTTTTATTTAGTTCAACAACGAATTAAGCTAGCTTCCAAACATTTTATCCTAAATTCGATATATAATTTTCATCGTATGGAAAACCTGATTTAGCCCTATATGATCTTTAGAAATTAGTACAAGCTTTTTACTTTTTCTCTATTGGTCTTTTTAAGCTTAGAGGCGACAAAGTTGCACAAAAAGTAGATTGATATATTAATTTTATTATTGGATCGCTTCACCTTTACCCATCGCACTGGCTTATAATTTATAAAGACTAATCTATAGCAAATCAACCGGAATACGGAAATCAATATAAATTTTTTTTGGAATCCTAATTTCAACTATTTTTAAGATATCATCAGGTAGTTTTGAGACAAACTACCCTTAACAATTATTAAGAGCATAAAATGAAAAAGAGTATTGTTTTACCCTTACTACTTATGATAGCAACAATTGCTTCTTCTCAAAATTTAAAAACTATGAACTGGCTTAATGAACCAGCTTCGTGGCAAGTATCAGAGGATAAATTAGAAATGTTTGTGACCCCCCAATCGGACTATTGGCGTGAAACGCACTATGGTTTTACAGTCGATGATGGACCATTTTATTACACAACAAGAGGTGGAGAGTTTGAGGCAAACCTAAAAATAACAGGAGAGTATACAACTCGCTTTGACCAAATGGGTATGATGCTAAGAGTTGACGAAGAACATTGGATAAAGACGGGAATTGAATATGTTGACGGCCAATATAACTTCAGCACCGTCGTTACCGATACTAAAAGTAGTTGGAGTGTCATTCAGTTGTCAGAACAACCAGCTTCGGTATGGATTAAAGTTATCCGGCGATTAGATGCTGTTGAAATATTCTATTCCCTCGATGGAAAAAATTATACGATGAGTAACCTGAGCTACCTAAAAAATAATGTTCCTGTTAAGGTTGGTATGATGGCCGCAAGCCCGGATGGAGAGGGATTCAAAGCTATATTTGAAGATTTTAGTATAAAGCATTTGCCCGACATGAAAAGATTAGAATGGTTAGAAAGAAATAAAGAATAAAACTTACCAAAAAAGGCAATCATCAAAGCTTAAAGCGCATCGATCTTTATGAATAACCGAAAGGTTATAGGTTATTTTTCATAACAATATAAGCATCCACCCTAAAACTAAATGCCGAGAATTCTATTAAGAACTGAAATTAAAGCTAATAGGGAAATAGTTTTCGACCTTTCTCGTAGCATTTATCTGCATAGAATATCGACTCAACACACTAATGAAACTGCAATTGCAGGCAAGCGAAACTGATTAATCAGACTGAAGGAAAGCGTCACGTGGCGAGCAAAACATTTTGGAGTGTACCAAAAACTAACTTCTAAAATAACCGAATTTGAACGACCAAATTACTTTGCTGACCAAATGGTGGAGGGAGCATTTTCGGAAGATAAACACGAACATCATTTTGCAAATTTCAATGGTGGAACCTTGATGACTGATTTTTTTGACTATAAATCACCACTCTGTTTTTTAGGCCATTTAGCCGATAATTTTACAAACATTTATCAGAACCAATAAAACTCGTTGTACCTACAAAATTTGTAGACTTGACCGAAAGAGCGAATAATGCATTTGAAAGTGAAAGTGAAAAAATCTTCAATCATCCAAATGATTATCTTAAAGTGTTTAGTACTTATAATTAGAACCCATTAAACAAATTTGACACAGATTTTTATGAGCTTTATAAAACATAAAAATTAAAAAGGAATTTACAAATCATTAAAATTTTGTATTCTTTGTGGTTTTTGAGAATATTACGGTACAATTAAACGGTAACAGAAAAATCGCAATATAGACTACTTATCATTAGATATTTTTGTACTTAGAATTTTAAAAATTTATGAAAACTACACTACGATTCATTCTTAAAATTTTCAAATGGATTGGTAAAATTTTGGCCGGTTTTATTCTTCTTCTATTAATATGCGGTTTATGCTTTCGATTATTTGGTTCAAAACCAGTCCCACCGGGAGAGTTAGTTGACATTAATGGAACTAAACTGCATATAAGAGCGGAAGGCCAAAAAAATGATTTACCAAGTCTTATTCTTGAAGCAGGTGCAGGCAGTAATACCGATATGTTGCATTGGATTGCGGAAGGATTAAATAAAAATATGAGAGTCATTCGTTATGATCGAGAAGGAAAATGGTTTAGTGAATCAAGTAAAGACAGTATTACTCCAGAATTTTATGCCAAGCAATTGCATCGATTACTTGAAAAAAGTGGCGAAAAACCACCCTATATATTAGCAGGTCATTCTATGGGTGGTCCTTATAATCTAATATTCCAAGACCTGTATCCTAATGAAGTAAAGGGAATGGTTTTCTTGGATTCGAGTCACCCTGAACAATGGAAGCGATTGGCGCAGAACGAGTTGTGTAGTGATAGTCAAGTAATCATTGTAAAAACCATGGCTATACTTACGGATATGGGAATTGTTGGAGCTTTTAATACATTATTTAAATCGGAACCTAATAATGATGGTTTACCAAAGGAACTCCATACACGTTCGCATAATCTTACGGCGTATTCCGGGAAAGTATTCCATAGGTATATCAAAGAAAATAATATTAATAATATGATTCTTAAGAGAGCTGGTCAAACCAAAAGTTTAGATTCTTTACCGATATTGGTTTTTACTGCAACTGAACAATATGAGGAATCTCAAAAGGAAAAATATAGAAACCAAGGCATAGACCCAGATAAACAAATTGAATTATGGTTCAAAATGCAAAAAGAATTGAAAGAACTTTCCAAAAATGGGAAACAATTTATTATTAATGCTAATCACGGTTCCATAATTACCAAGAAGAAAAATGCAGACATGATCAATAAACAAATACTCCTAATGGCTGAAACAATTAAGTAAAAAGTTCAAAAAACTACGTAACAATAAAAACTAAGATAGTATATAAAATCTTAAAATAGAAATTCGCTTGAATTTAAATCGCTCTCTCCATCAAGGTAATATTTTTATAATAAACCATTTATAAATTTTTAGCAAATTATTTATTTGTAATCATTAAAATATAGTGCTGTTACGATTGCGATTAACGATCAAATTCAGCCTAATGCTCCTGATTCTTCCCAGACATTCCTATAACTTAGAAATCTGATAAAAAAATTCCCAACCGATTTATCTCAATTGGGAAAAGTTCTATTATTTACCATATTCATCTTTCATCCAGTCGTAAGGTGCTCTGGCGACCCATTGACCACGCGTAAAATCCGGGAATTCCTGAGGTTCTCCATTATTCTCTATAGACGCCTCTGATAGCGGGGTTATGGCACTCCAGGCCGCAGCATCATAAGCATCGATAGGAGGAGCCACATTTGCTAATGCCGACTCAACAAAGGATTTCATCACAAAATAATCCATCCCTCCGTGACCGGCGCCGGTAGCTTCTTCTCCATACTTTTGCCATATTGGATGATCATACTTTTTAAGCCATTCGGCAGAATTATCCCACTGGTGTGGTTCCGATTGTCCTTCCACATAGATACGGTCACCGTCTTTTTCCCAAAGTCCGTTTGCTCCCTGCACTCTAAAGCCCAATGAATATGGACGTGGTAGATTGGTATCGTGTGTAACTATTATTGTCTCCCCATTGGCACATTCAATCATAGAGGTTATCACATCTCCCTGTTTAAATTTGATTTTAGCATTGGGATGATCTTCCCCGCCATGATCCACCACATATTTATGCAATCCTACGGCTTTTGTAGCATTTGCGGTCATGCTGGTAAAGCGGTTTCCCCTGTTAATATCGGCCATTGCAGCGATGGGGCCAACCCCATGCGTAGGATAGGTATCTCCATTTCGTAAAACAGAATGTTTTGTTCTCCAACGTGCTTCTGAAAGCCCTTTTTCACCAAATTCAACACCACCGCCATAGGGTTGCTCGCCATTATTAAATTTTACTTCTCTTAAATCGTGTTGATATCCACAACGATAATGAAGCATTTCACCAAATACATTTTGCTTAACCATATGGAGTACTGCCATCACATCTCTTCTAAAATTTACATTCTCCAAAAACATCATATGGGTACCAGTAGCCTCGTGTGTATTTACTAAATCCCAACATTCTTCTATAGTTTGAGAAGCCGAAACTTCAAGTCCGGCATAAACCCCTGCTTTCATTGCGGCTACAGCCATTTTGGTATGCCATAACCAGGGTGTCGCAATTATGACTGCGTCTACATCGGGAGCATCCAAAAGGTTAAGATAATCATTCTCGTCTTTACCAAAAACCATCGGTTTTTTACGCCCGTCTTTTTTAAGTAGTTCCAGAGCAATATCGATACGTTTAGGATCGATATCACAAATTGCGGTAATCTCAGTATCCTTACGGTGAACTGCATTGTTAAGATGATTGGTTCCTCTTAGCCCAACACCTATAAACGCTATTTTTAAACGATCTGTTGCCGGTTTAGGATTAAAAGGAAATACCAGGTTTGGTGCAAGGCTAATCCCTGCCCCTATTACTGCCGATCTCTTGATAAAATTTCTTCTTGACTTCATTCCTTAATATTTTAAAAAAATAGATGTTTAGTTGTTTATGATTTCATCAAATTGATTTAAATCAATACTTGGTTCCTTATAACTTGGGACTCTTTTAAAAACAGTTCCAGGTGTAACTTCAGAATTAAAAAAACCACAATTCTTTAGATAGAAGCCATAGTCTTCACTCCCACCTCCATAATCCAATCTTCTACCTGCTTTTGCAGTAGCATCTACCGTAAAGGTGGCTTCAGTGATCTCTGTCCAGGCCCCATTAGTATCATAAACCCATTGGTTTTTATAAAAAGCTTTACGTTCCTGATTACCTGTATTAGGGTTGAAGTTTTCTAAGAAAGAATAAAAACCTTTTAAATAACTACTGGTCTGCGGCCTTCTAAAAGAAGCGATAAGCTGCCATTCTCCTAATTCTGGTGCATAAAAATATGCGGTATAGTCTGAAGACCCCTTTACCGAAGGTTCTCCTTTAAGCAAGAATTTATAGGTACTTCCTGTACGCCAGTCGTATACCAAATGGCTATGGCCACCAGAACCTTCATTTCCAAACTCCCCGGCATTTACAGCTTCTCCCTTTTTTAAAAGAATTATACGCTGATCTTCGGGAATTTGTGAAGGATCATCGGTTACATAAGGGCTCCATACCGAAAAAATTACTCTACGCTCTTTTTCGCTGTTTACCTGAATGCCAAAATATCCATAATTAAAACCATCGGCCGTAAAATAAGAACCTATTTTATCCTGCCCTTGCGGAACTTCTATTTCACTATAGAAATAAAGTAACTCCTTGTCTTCTGGAATGGTAAAATTTAAATGATCCGAAGGACCACGACGTCCAAAATAAAAGTTTTCGCTCTCTTTTATAAAAGTTACCTCAGAGGAAGCAACACGTCCTCCCAATAAAATTTCCTGTACGTCTGCAACATAATTACCTGTTTTGTGCTTTGCCTTTAGTTCTAAAGTGTGATAACCCGAAGCTACCTCTTCAAACTCAGCAACCCCAATATCTTTATAGGTAGCGTTGGATAATTTTAATTCCCGCACATTCCCATCTAAAAGCACCTGAATATCTGTTAGACCTTCGGGAACTTTAACAGATAAGCCTATCTGTAAATTTCCACTTTGCGAGGTAGCGAAATAAGTTTGGAGAATATCATCTGTAGATGTCCAATTATGAATTCCGGTATCAAAAACCAGAGCCTTCGTTTTCTCAGGACTATTTTTTATCCAGGAATTCCCTCCGGCAGGAATACGGGTGGTAAAATTATATACAATTTCTTCATAATCTTTATTTTCCTTATCGCTTTGATTACAGCTAAACACAAGAAAACTAAGGATTAAACAATAAAGGCTGTTAAATGAAAAAATCTGTTTATGCCTATAAAAATCAGTCATTTTGTATCAAACTTGGTTGAACATTTATTTGCGCTTCCGGGATATACTCAATAACCCGATTAGCGCTGGCCGGAATTTCAAAACGAGGATTGTTTCCATTTAAATGTGTACCGGGGTAGCGTCTGTTCATTGTTCGTCCATTACGAAAAACATCAAATTTACGATGGCCTTCATAAGCAAGTTCCATCCTGCGCTCTTGTAAAACCACATCCAGAATATTCATCCCGTCAGGAAAGTTAGATACATCATCATAGGCTGCTATGCCTGCCCGGGTACGTATCACATTTACATCATCCAGTGCATTCCCAACCTGATTCAATTTCGCATATGCTTCAGCTCGGTTTAAGTACATCTCTGCTAAACGCGATACTACCGGAGACCATAATTGAGGTACGTCATCCTGCAATGAACATTTCAGAATAAAAAATTTAGGATACCCATTACGTTTTACCATGTCGTAATCCTTAATTACATATTGCTTACTACCAGATGTTGTGGTATAAAAATAAAGTGTTTGCGACCCGTTTTCTTCATCAGAAACTAAATAATCTGTTCCATTGTCTGAAAAATAAGTCTTACCTCCCTGCTCAAAAGTTCTTTTAAATACATATTGATAATTTTCATTTATCCAATACACTACTGGAATTCGATCTCCATTATCATCAGTAAGATATTGCGGATCAATAAATTCTAATCTTTTATCTGAAGGATTTTTTCGTAACAGGTTAAGAAAATCACTTGATGCATACATTTCTCCCCATCCGCTGCCAAGTATATTTGCATAAAGTGACCCCACTGTATAATATCCATGATTATAATCTGATTCTTCTAAGAATTTGAAACAAAAAATAGTTTCGGGATTATCATCTGGATTGAGCCTGGTATAATCAGGAAGTTGATCTGTAGAAAGCAAATTATATCTACCCGAAGAAATCACTTTATTGGCGTATTCAATAGATTTTTGATTTTCTTCCATATACAAATACACTCTGGACAACAGCGCCTGAGCTGCTTCCTTTGTGGCATAGCTATTAGATTTATTTACACTCATTAAAGATTCAGCCTTTAACAGATCGGCCAACACCTGATCGTATACCTCCCCTACGGTGTTTCGATCTGGTAGATCATCTATTTGCGAGCTCAATTTTAAAGGTACCCCTAAATTATCCCGTCCCTGGTTATAAGGTCTTCCAAAAACATTTACCAGTTCAAAATAGGCATAAGCTCTTAAATAATAATTTTCTCCAATGAGCTGATCTGTTTCTTCAGACTCTCCTTCAGTAGTCAGCGCTATCATTTTATTACATCCCACAATAGCCTGATATCCTGAGGTCCAAAAATTATTTACACGACCGCTAGTTGCTAAATTATTGTAATTATACGTAAAAAATAATGCATCTGTTGTAGTACCACTCAAGGCAACGTTATCCCCCGGGTATTCTGCTATTCGATGAAATTGAGAAGCAAAGCCATTTCCGTCGGCATCACCTTTTAAAATGGCATAATTTCCCAGCGTTGCTGCGGCTATTCCTCCCTCTCCGGATAATAATTCTTCTGAGGCAATTGAATCGTAGGGAAATCTTTCAACCTCACAACTCATAAGAGTCAGACTGATGAATAGAAGTATTAGTATATTTTTCATTTTATTGGTTTTTTAGATTAAAATGACACGTTTAGTCCAAAGGCTAAACGTTTTGAAACTGGATACTGGGAACTAGCATAGCCATCGATCCCTACTTCAGGATCTGTACCTGAAAAATCTGTAAGGGTAAGCAAATTATCTCCGGTGATATACAGCTCAAAACTGCCCAGTTTGAGATTGTTTAACCATACTTTTGGAAAGCTATATCCCAAACGGATGTTTCGCATTCTTAAGTAACTTGCGTCCTCAAGATATCTCGAAGAGGTTTTGTTAGAAAGGTTATTCCCTCCATAAAGTGCCTGAGGATGAGTAGCCATATCGCCAGGCTCTTCCCATCTGCTCCAGCCGTCTTGTAACACTTGTTGGTTATAGGTTGGGTAGGCACCATCTGCATCATACAATTCCCTACTCGAGTGATAAATGTAGCCTCCTTTTGAGAAATTGAAGTTGGCGCTAAGGGAAAAACCTTTATAATGCATCATTGAACTAAAACCGCCATAAAAATCGGGAGTAGATGTTCCTACGATCTGTTTGGTTGCTGCATTATAGTCTGTAGTTTCGCTGCGCTCGCCGTTCTCTGGGTCTACTACCTCCCAAAGTGGGCTACCCGTATCTGGATCTACTCCCAGCCATTTACGCATAAACCAGGTATTATAGTCCTCTCCTACTCTAGATAACTTAGTGCCCCGATCTATATCTGCATCTTCAAATAACTCGGTTACCTCATTGCTGTTTGTTCCAATATTCCCGGTAAGTGTCCAACCAAATCCATTTTGAGTATGGGGAAAAATAGTTACTGAAAGATTGGCTTCAAAACCTTTATTCTCCACCCCTCCAATATTTTCATAATAGCCATTATACCCGCTGGTTGATGGCAGACTCACATAGTATAGTAAATCTGAGGTATCTTTATTATAATACTCCAACGACAAAGCTATCCGGTCATAGAATCGCGTATCTATACCAATATTGGTTTGATAAGATATTTCCCAGGCTAAGTCATCATTACCATATTGATATGGTGAAGGAGCAGGAAGACCGTTATAGGTACTCTGCAGACTGTATAAATCGTATTGAGGATATAATGCTGCAGGCCTGTTACCTACCGCACCATAACTGGCTCTAAGTTTTAATTGATCGATAGTTTCGACATTAAAAAAGCTTTCATTATGAATATTCCATCCCAGGCTTCCAGAATAAAAGGTTCCATATTGATTATCCTTACCAAAATTTGAAGCTCCGTCTCTACGTACAGAAAATTGGGCTAAGTATCGATTGTCATACCCGTAGTCTGCATTAAATAATACCGATTGAAGAGCTGAATCATTGGTTGTTCCGGATACCGCTCCTGGAGTTGCGGCATTGTCAAGAATACTGGTACCCGAGACGATTCCATAACCGGTTGCACCATTAGACGCGTATTTATAATCCTGATATTCATAAGCCAGAAGCGTGTTAAGTCGATGAGCCCCAAAGTCCTTTGAATACTTGAGCATTTGATTGGTGAAGTTGGTAATACGTTTGTTACTATATTTATACAACTGACCATTATTAGCAAGACCGGCCGTAGATTTTGGATCTGTATAACTCATACCATCGGCATAGTAAAATGTCACACTATTTGTTGAAATGAACTTGAGATCAGGCAGGATCTGGTATTCCAAATCCATATTTGAAAACAGGTTAAATTCTCTACTATTACTATAGTCAAATTGTAGATTGTACAGATAGTTAGCATTATCCCGGCCATACCAAACCTGTGCGTTTTGCAAATTCTGTGGATTGATAATCTCGCCTTCCTCATCTGTAGGAAGATCCCATGGCATATAGGTATATAAGGCGTATAGCGAATGTTGTCTATTGTTGCGTTTATTGTAATTTACCGCTACTTTTGGTTTTAAGGTAAGTTTATCTCCCACCTTATAGTCATGATTAAGACGTGCACTTACCCGATCATATTTATAGCCCTTTAGTGTGCCGGTTTCATTATAATATCCTAATGATAAAAATGTTTTTGATTTGTCATTTCCTCCCGTAAAACTTAGATTGTGATCCTGAATCACACCGGTTTGTGTCCCATTTTCAAACCAGTCGTAGTCATTCGTTAGCACGCCCTCGTCTACTCCTTCGGGAATGCTGTTAGGATTACCAAAAGACTGGTAGTAATCATACAACTGCCTGGAATTCATCGTTTCAAAATTGCCATTATTGAAATAACTATACCCTAGCCTTGAAGAAACTCTAAGCGTATTTTGATCAAGCCTGGCTTGTTTTGTAGTAACCACCACTACCCCATTTGCTCCTCGAGAACCATACAATGCTGTCGCTGAAGCATCTTTTAATACCGAAATACTTTCTACCTCATTTGGGTTTAGGTTGGGCGTGCCGTGAACAATTACGCCATCAACCACCCATAATGGATTAGTACCTCCATTTATAGAAGTAAGTCCCCGAATACGTACTGAAGGCAAGGATCCTGGTTGCCCTGAACCCTGAACCACCTGAACTCCGGCAGCTTTACCCTGTAACATGGTTGAAACATCTGAAGTAGTGACATCCGTAAGTTCATCTGATGTCACTTCAGAAACAGCCGAAGTTATACTTGATTTCTTTTGCTCGGTATATCCTACTACAAGGATCTCATCAAGTTCTGAAGTAGATGGCTGCAGACTTACATTAATAATACGATCATTAGAAATAGTAACTTCTTTGGGAGAAAAGCCGAGATAACTGAACACCAGTACCTCACCAACATCTCCCATTATGTTATAATTTCCATCAAAATCGGTCACCGCCCCTATAGAAGTGCCCTTAACTTGGACAGTAACTCCGGGAATTGGTGATCCTGAATCTGAATCGGTCACCACACCCGTTATTTCGTTTTGCGAGAAGGCAGCACCTACTAGAAACAAAGCGAAAAACAAATTGCTTAAAAGTTTAATCATAATTTACGCTGTTTAATTGATTGAGTGATTTTGTACATCATGTTATCTGAGGCTTATAGTTGTTTTAATTCTTAAATTTCATTAGCTGGGTGTAGATATCTAGACAAAAGTTTTTCCATATGAGCTTATAAAAACGGGAAAGGCCAATAGTTTGATTTTTCTCTGCCTATATCCGTATAAGAAATTTAGAAATCACTTTAGGAGCAAGACAATTAAAAGTGTTCTCGAGCACACTTTTAATTAAAAAATTTTATTTAGATCTAAAGCATCAATAGTATTTGTATTTATACCATAAGAATATCATTTTGATTGTGGATTTGGCGATTTGTTCCGCTCTATTTTTAAAACTTAAATCGGAGTCCGTCCATAACAGATAAACTTATTCTCCAATTTAAAAAAGCGATGCTAGCTTCTTTTATTTGTTAATAT
>CEVI01041654.1_pt1 | contig 11386 bp, 6 predicted proteins | sample 531471 | NCBI WGS metagenome assembly CEVI01 (sample SAMEA2623513, study PRJEB7988) | marine metagenome | isolation source: saline water (ENVO:00002010), including
CCGCGAAGGCCGCCGCTCCAGCGATGTCCTGGGTCCCCGAGCGCAGTCCGCGCTGTTGACCACCGCCGTGCAGCAGCGGGTCCAGTCGGGCAGAGCGGGCGACCACGAGAGCGCCCACCCCGATCGGTCCGCCGACCTTGTGCGCTGACAGGCTCATGGCGAGGAGTCCGGCTCCGGGCCGAGCATCTCCGCGCAGGCCCGCGAACGACACCGGCATGTGGCCGAACGCCGCAACGGCGTCCAGATGGAGCGGCACGCGCTCCGAGGCTGCCGCCCGGGCAAGATCGGCGACGGGGTTGACCGTCCCCACCTCGTTGTTGGCGACAAGCGCCGTTGCCAGAGCGGCCCCAGGGAGAGCCGCCGCGAACTCGGCAGCGTCGATGGCTCCCCGGGTTGTGAGTGGCACACTCCGGATGCCGGCACCATCGCGCCTCGCGATCCAGTCCACGGGGTCGATGGAGGCGTGATGCTCACCGTCAGGCAGGACGATGTCGGAGGTGCCGGCGCGACGGGTCTGCCAGAGCCCCTTCAGGGCGAGGTTCACGGCTTCGGTCCCACCGGAGGTGATCACGATCTCGATCGGGTCGCAACCCACCGCCGCAGCGAGCCGTTCACGAGCATCCTCCAGGACTCGCCGCGCACTCTGGCCATTCGCGTGGATCGACGATGCATTGCCGACGACCGACGCCGCTTGCAGCCAGGCCTCGCGCGCCTCAGGACGCAGCGGCGTCGAGGCCGCATGGTCGAGGTAGATGCTCACGCACTCCACTGTGCCACTGCCCCGGGGTCGTGGGCCGCCGACGCCTGCGGCAGACGCGTCTGCGGCATGTACCGCGTCGTTATGCTCTACGCATGCCGATCCCCGAGTCAGCTGTACTTTCGCGCGCCGACATGACCGACGCCGGTCTCCTGTCGCCGCGGTTCGACGACCTCGGTGTCCGGCTGCATGACGGTGGCGGCACGCTGCGGGTCTGGTCAGCGCACGCATCCTCGATCGACCTCCTGATCTTCGACAACGACGACCTGGACTGGGTCGTCGAGACTGTTCCGCTGGCGCGCACCGACGGTGACATCTGGTCGGCGTATGCGGCGGGGCTGCGCCCGGGAACCCATTACGCGATCCAGGTGGATGGACCGCAGGGCCCCGGGAACACGTTCAATCCCTCCACGCTGCTCATCGACCCCTACGCACGGGGCCTCGCATCCAATGGCTTCCGCGGATGGCGATCAGTGGTCGTCGCCGGCGATTTCGACTGGTGCGGCGCGCGCAAACCCCTCGTGCCTCTGGACCGGACGGTCATCTACGAGGGTCACGTCAAAGGAATGACCAAGCGCCACCCCGAGGTTCCCCCCGCCCTGCACGGCACCTACGCGGGACTTGCGCACCCGGCGATGATCGAGCACTTCACCGCGCTCGGGGTTACCAGCATTGAGTTGCTTCCGGTCCACCAGTTCGCGAGCGAGCCCCGCCTGCTCGAGCTGGGCCTCACGAACTACTGGGGCTACAACACCGTCGGCTTTTTCGCTCCCCATGCCGCCTATGCGACCGAAGAGAACCGGCGCCAGGGTCCGGAAGCGGTGCTGCGGGAGTTCAAGGGCATGGTCAAGCTCCTGCACGAGGCCGGCCTGGAAGTCATCCTCGACGTCGTCTACAACCACACATCCGAGGCCGAGCTCGGTGGCCCGCGCTCGAGCTTCCGGGGCATCGACAACCGGGGCTACTACCGTCAGCACGCCGACGGCGCCTACATCGACGTCACAGGCTGCGGAAACAGCGTCGATACCGCGACGGATGCCGCCTCCCGCCTGGTCCTCGACTCGCTGCGGTATTGGGCCAACGACGTGCAGGTCGACGGTTTCCGCTTTGATCTCGCCACGACGCTCGGGCGTGACCGCGAGCACACCTTCACCCCCGAGCATCCCTTGCTTCGAGCGATCATCGACGATCCCGCGCTTGCGGATGTCAAGAAGATCGCCGAGCCGTGGGACGTCGGGATGGGTGGCTGGCAGACAGGCAACTTCGGTCCGGGCTGGATGGAATGGAACGACCGCTACCGTGACAGCGTGCGCAATTTCTGGCTCAGCGATGTCGACTACGGTCGTCGCGCCGCGAGCGCGCCCGTGGGGGTCGGCGGGTTCGCGACACGGCTCGCTGGGTCGTCGAACACCTTCAGCGCCGAACGCGGTCCGCTTGCGAGCGTCAACTTCGTGACAGCACACGACGGCTTCACGCTCCACGACCTGGTGTCGTACGACGTCAAACACAACACCGCAAACGGCGAACACAATCGTGATGGCGCCGACACGAACCGGTCGTTCAACCATGGGGCCGAGGGCGAGACTGACGACCCGCTCATCCTGGCTACGCGGCGCCGGGCTATGCGCAATCTGATGGGCACGCTCCTGCTCTCCGCGGGAGTCCCGATGATCACTGCAGGTGACGAGTTCGGACGCACGCAGCATGGCAACAACAACGCCTACTGCCACGACGGGCCGCTGACCTGGTTGCCGTGGGAGCACGCGCCCTGGCAGGCGAACCTTTTCGCCCACGTCCAGCGCCTCCTGACCCTGCGCGCGCAGAACCCCGCGCTGCGTCCGAGCAGATTCGCGCGCGACGACCAGGAGACGCCGTCAGCGTCAGTCATGGACTGGTACGACGAACACGGCGAGATGATGTCGGGCGCGCGGTGGGCCGATCCGACGCACCGCACGCTGCAGTACCTCGCGACTTCGACTCCCGAACTCGAGGCACCCAACCGGATTCTTCTCGTGGTGCACGGCACCGAGCGTCCGGTTACCGTGCTTCTGCCACGGGTCGAGGGGGTCGCGCGATATCGAGCGGTCTGGTCGAGCGAGGACGAGCATCCGTCGGACGACATCACCGCCCACGAGCCCGCGTCATCCGTCGAGCTCGGTCCGACATCGATGCGCCTGTTCGTAGCCGACCCGGCCTGAGCCTCTTCCAGGGGCGCATTGTTGCGGACGGCGCGCCCCCTGTCCACACCTGTTCCCGCTGGCGGTGCGCGGGGTAGGTTCGAAACGTGGCAACCAGCAGACGCTCCCCCGTTCCTCGGCCGTGGCGAAGCGCCACCGCGATCCCGGTGCGCCCCGCCTCGCCGCTCGCGCCGGCCGCTGACGCCGCCATGGGACGCATCCCCATGGTCCGGCCGAGGCCTGACACCCCCGACGCGGCCTATAGCCCGAGCGCCTTTCACGGCGAGGCTGTCGCGTTCGGCGTCACGGCCTTCCGCGAGGGCCACGATCGCATCGGCGTTCACCTGCGCCTGACCTCACCGTCGGGCGACGAGTCGCTGCATCGCCTGGACCCTGCGGGGGACGGATTCGACCGCTGGTGGACGAACGTTGCGCTCCTTGAGGAGGGAACCTGGACGTTCCACTTCGAGTCCTTCGCTGACGACTTCGCCACCTGGCACCACGCGGCCCACGTCAAAGTGCTCGCCGGTGTCGATGTCCCCCTCATGCTGGAGATGGGGGCGCTGCTGTGCGAACGCGGCGCTGCCGAACGCGATCGACCGGCAGCCGAGCGCCGCATGCTCACCGAGATGGCAGAGCAGTTCCGCGCGGATGCCGGCACCGAGCCGCTCAGCCTTATTGACGATCCGCGTCTGGAGGCAGCGTTCACGGCTCGCCCGCTGCAGTCCCTCGTGACCGTGGGCAGCGACCGCGACTTGCTCGTCGAACGCGAACGGGCAGGCGTGGGCGCCTGGTACGAGTTCTTCCCCCGGTCCGAAGGGGCAAAACTCCGCAAAGACGGCACCGTCAAGAGCGGTACGTTTCGCACTGCCAGCAAGCGGCTTCCCGCGGTTGCACGGATGGGTTTCGACGTCGTGTACCTGCCGCCGATCCATCCGATCGGGCGCACGAATCGCAAGGGCCCGAACAACTCGCTGACCCCCGGTCCGGGCGATCCGGGCTCGCCGTGGGCGATCGGCGCGGCAGAGGGCGGACATGATGCCGTGCATCCTGATCTCGGCACTCTCGCCGACTTCCGTGCGTTCGTGCGGGCAGCTGCCGCCGAAGGGCTCGAGGTTGCGCTCGACCTCGCGCTGCAGGCGTCCCCGGATCATCCGTGGGTGACAAGCCACCCGGAGTGGTTCACGACGCTCCCCGACGGGTCCATCGCGTACGCCGAGAACCCCCCGAAGAAGTATCAGGACATCTATCCGATCAACTTCGACAACGATCCCGAGGGAATCCGCGCCGAGGTGCTGCGGATCGTGCGCCACTGGATTGCGCAGGGCGTACGCATCTTCCGCGTCGACAACCCGCACACCAAGCCGCTCCAGTTCTGGGAGTGGTTGATCCGCGAGGTGAACGCCGAGCACCCGGATGTCGTCTTCCTGGCCGAGGCGTTCACCCGCCCCGCTCCGCTCCAGGGGCTGGCAATGGCGGGGTTCCAACAGAGCTACACCTACTTCACCTGGCGCAACACGAAGGAGGAGCTCGAGGAGTTCCTCTCCTCGCTTGCCCACGAGACAGCTGATTTCCTTCGGCCCAACCTCTTCGTGAACACCCCCGACATCCTCACCGAGTACCTCCAGTACGGCGGCCACGCGGCGTACGTCATCCGTGCCGCGATCGCCGCCACGGCTGCGCCGGTCTACGGCGTGTATGCGGGTTATGAACTGTTCGAGAATGTCGCCCGGCCGGGCTCCGAAGAGAACATCGACAACGAGAAGTACGAGTACAAGTTCCGCGAGTGGGAGGCGATCGACGCGGCGGGCTCATCCCTCGCGCCGTTCCTGACCCGCCTCAACGAGATCCGCCGGGATCACCCGGCACTGCGTCAGTTGCGAAATCTCACGGTCCACTGGAGCGACGACGACGCGATCCTCGTCTATTCGAAGCACCTGGATGCCGCCCTCTCGCCGACGGGCGAATCCGACACGATCCTCGTCGTGGTGAACGTCGACCCCCATTCGGTGCGCGAGACCACGGTCCACCTCGACACTCGCGTGTGGGGCGTCGAACCGGGTGAGGCCTTCGGGGTCACCGACCTCATCACCGGGGCCCAGTGGACCTGGACAGACCACAACTACGTGCGGCTCGACGCCTTCCGCGAGCCCGTGCACATCCTGCGGATTGAGGGACAGCGATGACTACGATCGACCCCGCCACACTCGACGCCGTCGCGCACGGCAGCCATCACGACCCCCACAGCGTTCTCGGCATCCATCCCACCGGCAAGAACACGTGGGTCATCCGGACCCGCCGACCGCTCGCCGCGACGGTCACCGCCGTATTCGATGGCGGCAAACGCGTGCGGCTGGAGCATGTCGCGGCAGGCATCTGGGAGGGCACGGTCACCGGACCGATTGGTTCCTACCGGATCGACGCGACGTACGACGACGGACCCGACTACCGGGACGACGATCCCTATCGGCACTCCCCCACCATCGGCGAACTGGACCTCCATCTGATCCGCGAGGGACGCCACGAGCGGCTCTGGGACGTCCTGGGCTCACACGTTCGAACCCACGAAGACAGCCATGGCACATCCTTCGCCGTCTGGGCGCCGAACGCCCGCGCAGTTCGGGTCGTCGGCAACTTCAACGGGTGGGACGGCGCAGCCCACGCGATGCGCTCGATGGGTGGCTCCGGGGTCTGGGAGTTGTTCATCCCCGCTGTCGATGAGGGAGCGGTCTACAAGTACGAGATCCAGGGACCGGACGGGCAGTGGCGGCTGAAGGCCGACCCGCTGGCCCGACTCGCGGAGGTTCCCCCCGCTACCGGGTCGGTCGTCACCGCGTCGTCGTACCGATGGCAGGACTCGGCCTGGATTTCACGACGTTCCAAGAGTCGCCCGGTGACCGAGCCCATGTCGATCTACGAGGTCCACCTCGGCTCGTGGCGCCCCGGCTTGTCGTACCGCGACGCAGCCGACCCTCTGATCGAACACGTGAGCGCGCTTGGCTTCACCCACGTGGAGTTCCTCCCCCTCGCGGAGCATCCGTTCGGCGGATCCTGGGGCTATCAGGTCACGGGTTACTTCGCACCCACGAGCAGATTCGGCAGCCCCGACGACCTCAAGTACCTGATCGACCGGCTGCACCAGGCCGGCATCGGCGTCATCATGGACTGGGTTCCCGGACACTTCCCGAAGGACGAGTTCGCACTCGCGAAGTTCGACGGCAGGGCCCTCTACGAGCACCCGGACCCCCGTCGCGGCGAGCACAAGGACTGGGGAACGCTCATCTTCGACTACGGACGCAACGAGGTCCGCAACTTCCTGGTCGCCAACGCGCTGTACTGGTACGACGAGTTCCACGTCGACGGACTGCGCGTGGATGCCGTCGCCTCGATGCTCTACCTCGATTACTCGCGCAACGCTGGCGAGTGGGAACCGAACATCCACGGCGGTCGGGAGAACCTCGAGGCCATTCGGTTCCTGCAGGAGGTCAATGCGACGTGCTACAAGACGTTCCCGGGCATCAGCATGATGGCCGAGGAATCGACGAGCTTCCCCGGTGTGACCGCGCCCACCGACCACGCCGGGCTCGGTTTCGGGTTCAAGTGGAACATGGGCTGGATGAACGACAGTCTCGAATACATCAAGCGAGATCCCCTGTACCGCTCCTACCATCAGGGTGAGCTGAGCTTCTCGTTCGTGTACGCATTCAGCGAGAATTACGTGCTTCCGATCAGCCACGACGAGGTAGTGCACGGCAAGGGAAGTCTGTTCTCTCGGATGCCGGGCGATCATGCTGCCAAGCTCGCGAACATGCGGGCGTACCTCGCCTACATGTGGGCGCACCCCGGCAAGCAGCTGCTTTTCATGGGGCAAGAGTTCGGGCAGATGGCGGAGTGGTCTGAATCGCGCGGGCTCGACTGGTGGACGCTAGACCAGCCGACCCACCGACAGCTCCAGGACTTCGTCGGTGCTGTCAACGGCACGTACCGCGCCAACCCACCCCTGTGGAGTCGCGACAACGACGGGTCTGCGTTCTCGCGCATCGGCGCTCCCTCATGGAACCCGAGTGTGCTCGCCTTCACCCGACGGGACTGGGACGGCAACATCGTCGCCGCAGTGTGCAACTTCTCGGGGTCCACGCTCTCGAACTACGCGCTCGACCTTCCCCACAGCGGAGTCTGGCGCGAGATCCTCAACACCGACGCGCAGGACTACGGCGGCGCAGGCGTCGGCAACCTCGGGATGGTTGTTGCAGGCGAGGACGGCAGAGCGTCAATGGTGCTGCCCGCGACGAGCGTCATCTGGCTGCGCTACGACCCGCAGGCCCGGGTGCCCTCCACTATCCGCGACTGACGCAGGGCAATTCGCCCTTCCGGGCGCCCACTGTCAGAACAGCAGCGACGCGAGGCGACTGCGCGACCGGATGACGCGCGGGTCGTCGTCGCCCACGATGCCGAACAGCTCAAGCAGCCGCTCCCGCACTGGCGCGCGATCATCGTCGGGCAACGCCGCGAACAGATCGAGCAATCGATCAAAGGCGTCCTCAACGTGACCACCCGCAAGATCGAGGTCGGCGACCAGCAGCTGAGCGTCGACATCAGTCGGAGCAGCCGCAGCCGCTGCGCGCGCGGCCTGGAGGTCGGCATCCTGGACCCGAGAGAGCAGCCGCACCTGGGCGAGCCCCGCCCGCGCGTCGGCGTCGCGCGGGTTCTCAGCGAGCGCGCGCTCGTACGCAGAGATCGCCGCCGCATAGTCGCCGGACTCGATCGCAGCGAACGCCTCGGCGTGAAGCGGCGGCATCGCGGGCTCGGCAGCAGCACCCTCTTCATCAGCAGCGTCGGCGTCGCCTGAGCCGACTGAGCCGGTGACGCCGTTCTGCGCGGCAAGCTGCAGCAACTGGGCGAACACCTCGCGCACCTGCTGTTCGGGAACGGCGCCGGTGAACAACGGCACAGCCTGACCGCCGACCAGGGCCACGACCATTGGAATCGACTGGGCGCGGAACGCCTGAGCAAGCTGCGGGTTGGCGTCGACGTCGACCTTTGCCAGAACCAACCGGCCCGCATGCTCCGTGACAACACGCTCGAGGACGGGGCTGAGCTGCTTGCACGGCCCGCACCATTCGGCCCACAGGTCCACGACGACAGGCACCGTCTTGGACAGCTCAAGAACCTCGGGGAACATCGCGTCTGTGACGTCGATCACCAGCCGCGCCGTGTTTCCCCCCGCGGGGGCGCCAGCAGCAGGCTCACTCGGGGATGCCGCTGCCGGGCGGTTGCGCAGGGCTGACAGGTCGACGGCGCCCCGGAGAGGAACGTTGGAGCCGGGAAGTGTCACAGCACAGAGCCTTTCAAAATCGAACTCGAGTACCCCAGAAGCCGGATCGGTTCGTTCGATCCCTTTTCCGGAACATAGAAGAAGAGCTGGTCGCTGAAGGTCGTCGAGAACCCGGATGCCGACTGGTCCGCGCCCGAAAGAGTCTTGACCGTCGCATTGTTGTCCAGCTTGATGACGGCGTCTTCGTTGGTCGGCTTGACGGTGTCGGTCTCGGCGATGCTTACCGCGACGATCGCGCCGCTCTCGAGCGTGGCGATCGCGAACGGAGGGAACTCACCGGCGGCGGCGCTGAAGGTCAGACTGCCGGTTTCGGCTCCGGTCTCGTTGAAGTCGTCGAGACGTTCCTTGCGGTCGGCGACGACTCCCGCACGGAAGAGGTCGCTCTGCTCGTCGAACATCCCCGCGAACTCCGACTCATCGCCCTTGTCGAGCACATCGGCGTACGCGGAGGCGAGCTCGTCAGGCGGCAGCAACAGGAACGGCGAATCCGGGGCGAGCTGGCTGGCGCCGATGTAGGAGGGGGCGAGCTCGGGCATCAGCGTATTGCCACCGAGGTTGCCGATATAGCTCAGCTTGTAGGGAGTCCACGGGTCTGCCTGGGTCAGCACCATGATGCTCGACGTGTTGGCCTCGTCATCCGTGACGATCGCCAGGAACGAACGCGGCCAGCCGTTATAGGCCTGCGGCAGCACGACCTCGACGGGCTTGCCGGGAACTGCCGTCGGCATCGCATAATCGGCGATGGCCTCCCTCAGTGTGTAGTTCGTCTTGCGCTCTGCCAGAAGCGCACCGTCGAGCCGGGTCGCTGCGAGGTCAGCATCCTTAGCCTCATCGGCCTGCGCCACCGTCTGAGCCACCTGCTCGACGATCCGCTCGGCCTGCTGCTTGGTGACGGCTGGAGCCTGCTGGCCCTCCGGCACGATGACCGACGCGGTCGGGCTCGGCGTCTCGGTCGGCACCAGCTGCGGCCACGCGTCAGACGTGCAGCCAGAGAGCAGGCCGACCGTGACCGCCGCAACGGGGAGAGCAATGAACGTCTTTCGTCCGCGCCCGAGCGCCCGCCGTGGCTTGCTGGCACTGATGACGCCCTTGTCAGACTCCGCGACAGACAGATCAATCGGCTCCGTCACCGGCACGGGCAGACCCTTGCGGCGCGGACCCCGCGAACGGCGCACGTGACGGATGCCGAGGACGTAGAGCACAACGCCGACCGCCATCAGGATGCCGCCACCGACGATCAGGGGTCCAGCCCAGGGCGTGGAGTTCTCGATCGGCCAGGTGACACTCACCGTCGTCGGGGCAGGTTCTGTTCCATCCGAGGCGATGATGACGCTCATGTCGGCTGGAAGCTGCAGCGGCGCGATGACGAGGTCTTCCTGCTGGTACTCATCCAGCCAGAGATCGGACCCTGCCGGGTTCCGCCCCGGAATAGCTTCCTCCTCGGTGCCCTGATCGGTCGCGGCATCCCCCGCCGCTGCCCCGTCCTCGGTCGGGGCGTCGGTTGCCGGCGTGGCGGTGGGGTCGACGGTCGGTTCGGGCTCAGGAGTCGGCTCGATCTCCTCGGTAACGAGCGAGCCGTCCTCGGTCTGCACTACCTGGTTGTAGGTGGTGTCAGCAAGCCATGCCTGCACGTCGGCAGTTCTGCCGTAAGCGGCGAAGACAGAGCCATCCCCCAGCACCCGCAGCGTCTGGGACCCGGGGTTCGCGGTCAGCACGGCGCCGTCGATGACCAGATACGGCTCGTCTTGGGTGATCGAAACATCGGCTGTCGTCGACCGTGGGCCCTGGAAGATCGTCCGCTGGGCGATTCCCGCCCCGATCATCACGGTCGCCAGAACCAGCGCGACCACAGCCCATACGAAACGCACGAAAAACCTTCCTCGGCGCACGGACGTCGACGCACGCCGAAAACTCGACATTTCAGACTAGCGAACATGTCCTGAAAGTCCCCAGGGAGGCGATGCATCACCGACTAGGCCCCGGCTATGCGTATTCTGATCGCCAGGCGGGTCACGCCTGAGAGAACGAGGTCCCGTGAAGCTGCAGAACCCCTTCCGCGTCGCATTCGTCGCGACCCTCGGCGTGGGTCTCGGACTCCTGCTCATCGCGAGCGTGCAGACGTTGTCGACGATCCTGCTTTATGTGGGCACAGCGCTGTTTCTCGCGCTCGGCCTGGAACCGATGGTTTCGTGGCTGATCCGCCGTCGCGTACCGCGGTGGGCGGCGGTACTCGTCACGATCGTCGTCGTGTTGGGCGTCTTCGCCGGCGTCATCCTGATGGTGCTCCCGATCATCGTGGAACAGATCACGCAGTTCGTCGTCGAGGTCACCCGCATTCTGCAGAACCCCTCGTGGCCGGATGAGCTCCAAACGTGGCTCGAGTCGGTGTTCCCCATGCTCAGATGGGATGACATCTTCGCCTACATCCTGCAGTGGCTCCAGGGACTGGACTTCGCGTCGATCGGCGGGTCGATCGGTGGCAACATCCTCGCTATCGGTGCCACCATCGCAAGTGGCCTCTTCGGCGCCTTCATCGTGCTGATCCTGACGATCTACTTCACGGCATCCATCCCCTCGCTCAAGAAGGCCGTGTACCAACTGGTCGCGGCATCCAAGCGTCAGCGGTTCGTCGACCTCGCCGAACAGATCACCAATTCGGTCGGCTATTACGTGATCGGCCAGGTCAGCCTGGGTGTCATCAACGGCATCCTGAGTTGGATTTTCCTCAGCATCATCGATGCGCCGTTCCCCGCGGTCCTCGCGGTGGTGGCGCTACTGTTCTCGCTGATCCCGCTCGTGGGAACGCTCACCGGGTCGACGATTATCGTGCTGACCTGCCTGATCCCGGGTCTCGGCTCGCCGACGATAGCCCTCATCGCGGCGATCTACTACCTCATCTACATGCAGCTCGAGGCGTACGTCATCTCGCCTCGAATCATGAGTCGCGCCGTCGCGATTCCCGGAGCGGTCGTGGTGGTCGCGGCACTCGCGGGAGGATCGCTTCTTGGGCTCCTCGGCGCCCTGATCGCGATCCCGGCGGCGGCGAGCGTCTTGATCATCTACCGGCAGGTCGTGATCCCGCGCCAGAACGAGCGCTGAGCCTCAGGCGGGCTCGCC
>CEVI01102236.1_pt1 | contig 11379 bp, 11 predicted proteins | sample 531471 | NCBI WGS metagenome assembly CEVI01 (sample SAMEA2623513, study PRJEB7988) | marine metagenome | isolation source: saline water (ENVO:00002010), including
CCCACAACTGGTTCATCACTTGTCCCAATAATGGCCATCTTGATTTTACTGCCTTTGTATGGGTTGTTTGATGGGAAGTAGGATAGGTACTGCCAAGCATCCAAATCGACAATACACCTATGGTACGTTGATTTTGAACCAATCTTGGCAACGCGCATCAGTTCCCGTCGGTTTACATAGAATTCATCCATAAAGCGACAACTGTTCCATTCTTGGAACAGCGCCATATACAAACTGATATGGGTAGGATTTAGGCGGTCATCAAAATAGAACGTTGAAAAAGCCGCATTGAGTAGCTTTATGTAGTTCATATTCTTAGGAATTTAAACCGTGATGTACACGGTTGGAATCCATAACCTTTTGAATTTCCTCAGAATCGTAGTAGATGATTCCGCCAACCTTTGTGTAGGGCAAAGTGCCTTTAATGCGAAGGTTTTGAAGTGTTCCCGGACTGACTTGAAGTAAATCCATTACTTCCGAGGATTTCAAGTACTTCTTGATTTTTCCAGAAGCCTGTTTGGATAATAGATTTTTGATGTCATCGAGCAATTCTATCTTGAATTCCCGAAGGTCGTCTGTGGTAATGATACTTGTCGGCATAATAGAACGGTTTTAATAGAAAGGGACTATCTGGGTTCATACTTTTAATTGATAGTCCCTGACCTGATTTAGCTCACGTACTTTACTATTTTAATAAATAAGTGTTCGTGAATCTGTCGATTTGACTTTCGTTCTACAAATTTGAATAGGTTTATTGGATTTTATTCCCCAGTACTACCGTACTACGGTGAAAATTTAACATCTTGAAATTCGGTTTGATTTGGTGCTGTTTAATCGCTTTGATGCCGCAAATTATACTCAAATCGAACTAAATTTTATGATAAATAGAAGGAAAACCAAAACACCGTAGGTCAACCGTACTACGGTCTTTTTTTAACATTTGAGTTTGAAGTAAATATGGCTGGTACAAGCCATTATTTCCCACTTCTGTCCATTTCAGAAAGAAGGGAAGTGGATAGTTCATCGAGGAACAGGGTTCGGCTTTTCTTCCTGTATTTGATGTCTTGATAGGTTTTGTAGATGTCTTTCGGTTCAACATCAAAAATCTGGCTTATATAATCTGAAATTTTAACAATGCTCAGATTGTTTTTAGCACCAAGGCCTTTAGCGTGAAGCGCATAAATGAGTTCCACATAGTCTGTATTGCTGAATGGCCAGTGCAGTCGTTTAAAGGGGTATCTTTTCTTATTAAGTGATTTTTTTAGTTGAAAGCGTCTTTCATCTAAGTAGTTCAACAATTTTTGATAAGCCTTATACTTACCTAAAAGCATATCCCGGGGAGTACAGAATTCGGGGTCTTGAAAGTAGAATTTTGAGGTGGTAATGTGATAACTATCCAGATAGTCCCTTGTAAAATATTCCTTGTCAAAATGAGTGTGGCCAGCATCGATATAACGCCCAAAATCGAGATTATACAGAAAAAACCGGTTAATCTTGTTGACTTTCTTTTTGATGGTTTTTAGCTGGCTATGTTTGTCAGCTTTGGGAAACTGGAGTTCAAAAGAATGGATTTCAGAAAAATAAATAAGCTGAATAAGCGGTACCTGTTTCGTGTGTTTGAAGAATCGAATTTCTGTTGCCATCGTATCAAAGCCCTCCTTAATAACCTGTTTTTTGAATTTGCTTAAGAGGTTACGGCATACCTCGATTGAACGATATGCCCTTTCCAACATAGAATTATTTCCAGAGGCTATTTCATTCAGTTGTATTGATAAGCTTTTCGATAGTACTTCGAGTTTCATCGGCAACCGCGTTCAAATGTGACAACATTATTCGAACTTTTAGTGAGTTGGTAATAGTTGTTGAAGTCCCTTAATAATCGGTAGCGTGATGTATAAAAGACGTGACTGAATACAGAAAGTATTCGAAATCACTTAAAAATATAGGAAATGGTAAATATTACTATCTCAAAAAGCCGTATTTCAATACGGATTAGTCCGTATTCTACTACGGATTTATATTTATCTGAAAATACCGTGGTAAAAAGCCTTTACCTCCTTTTTCCTTTGAATCGTTTTACAAATTCGCGCCGGTTTTGTACTTCCGCCTTTTTAAAGATGTTTGAAGCGTGTTTAGAAACCGTACCCTCAGCAATAAACAAATAGTTTCCTATTTGCTTATAGGATTTGCCATCGAGTATAAGGTTGGCTACCTCAATTTCCCGTTTGGACAAATCGAGGTTTGAAAAATATTTTAATATGGCAATATTTTTTGCTTCCCTCGCATCATTGGTATATCCCAACCTGTGCAAGAATTGCTCTTTTTTCAAATCTTGATATATGTTAATACGGATGAGGGCCACGGCCAGAACAAAGTAGCCAGCATTTACAGTCAATTGTTCCACAACCTGAAAATCTCCGAGAGCAACAATAATCGGCATTAATACTATAGACAACAAAGTAAGATAACCAGTTGCAATCCTATCCCTGTAAAACCTGTTGGTTGGTCCCCCTTTTTGTTTATAGAGTTCAATTAAAGGTGTGCTGATCTTAACGAGAAATGCAATGGCGACTGCAACAGGAATGAAAATAAACGAATATTTAGCAATGCCAATATCTCGCCAAATGATTAGGGGAAGGACAAAAAAGAAAATAAATGCGGAAATAAGTATTATCATTAAATGCCGAAGGGTGAAGAATTTCAAATGCCCAATGTCAAATTCGGAGTAAACATAATAAACATAATACAAGGCGGTGTAGAGACCAACGCCATAAGCCACGATATACTGAACAACCAGCGGTATAGGAATATTCGTGTCCGGAAAAATACCTGAAAAAAAATTATATGCTATCAACGAGATTGTGAACCAGATGAAGCGGTTGGTTGACTTGCTGTCTCGTTTCTTTAAAGAAATAATCACAAAATTCGTAAGCAGTATAAGTTGAACCGCTATAATGAAAAATGTAACGATATGCATTTCAGAGCCAAATACTGTCATCAGATTGTGGGTTTGGCCGTTCTTCTGAAAAGCATTAGTCGAAAGGATAAACCCGAATCGATATTGGCAAAGTTTTCGAATCCGTGATTCTTGTAAAAATTTATATTTCTTTCGGTCGATGTTTCCAGATAGATATCCTGTCTGGTATCCTCGGCAAATTCAATAATTCTTTCGAGAAGCAGTCCACCATGCCCTTTTCCCGATTCATCAGGATTAACACCAATATACCATAAGTGGATGAAAGGTTTTTTTGGATGGTACTTTTTGATTAAGGATTCCCGCTTTAAGATAGTCGGAACCCTTCTTAGTCCTATGATATTGATTGCTAATTTCAAGTCTTCATATAAAGTTTTGAAACTAAATTTTTTCAATTTTGGAAAGAGAATAAGTGCCACGGCTCTCCTGTCTTCAGAAATAAAGATTTTTCCATTTGACTTAGCCATTTCGTAACTGTAGCTCATTAGAGCAGGGATTTTATCCTTATCACCCCCAACGACCAAGTTCACGGATTTATTCTCTTTGAAGGAACTGGAAAGTATATCAATAACTAAATCCTTTTCGTTAAAAATTTCTGGTCTTGGCTTTTTATTTGTAAACATTTATTTTCATTTTATTAGATGAGGCCAACAGTTTTAAAAGATAAAATAATATAGGATGCCGCATGCAATACTTATGATAATGGTTTTAAGCATATCCCATTTGAGAATGAAGTAGACAAAAGCTGCTATAAGCCCGATTATCAATGATGGGATGTTAATAGTTTCCCATTCCGGGATCAACCATCTTATCCCAAATGAACGGCTTTCATTTACCTCTCCAAAAAGTGTATAAATGGAAAACCAAACACCAAGATTTAACACCACTCCAACCACGGCAGCGGTAATTCCCGACAAGGCAGTTGTCAGGTTTTTGTTCCCTCGGAGATACTCGATGTATGGAGCTCCAGTAAATATGAATAGAAAGCAAGGGACAAAAGTGACCCAGGTTACCACTAAGGATGCTAGAATCCCGGCCAGAAGTGGATCCATGGTGCCTGCAAAGCGATAGGCTCCCATAAATCCCACAAATTGTACTACCTGTATAAGCGGGCCTGGTGTGGTTTCCGCCATGCCCAAACCGTCCAGCATTTCCCCACTTTTCAGCCAACCGTAATCTTCCACGGCCTTTTGGGCAATGTAAGCTAGAACAGAGTAGGCCCCTCCAAAAGTAACCACTGCCGTTTTGCTGAAAAACACACCTTCTGCAAAAAAGATGGAATCAACGCCCACCCACAATACGATTAGCACCAACGGCAATGCCCACAGAGACAGGTATAATAAAATCATCCGAAGCGTGTTCTTGAATGAAGGTTTGGCCTGCTGGATATGACTGTCAATCAAATAATCCCTTCCCTGTCCTGTGCTATCCCCATGTCCCTTTATAACGTGAAATTTCTCCTCCCAAAACTTACCCCCAATGAATCCCGTTAGACCAGCGGCAAGAACAATGTATGGAAAGTCTACTTCAAAAAAGAAGATGGCAACAAATGCCAATGCAGCCATAATTATCATGACCTCATTTTTAAGGGCTCTCTTACCGATTTTTATAACTGCACCAATTACAATGGCCAGCACTGCTGGCTTGATGCCAAAAAATATGGCGTCCACGATACCCACAGTCCGATAGGCCGCATAAAGAATGCTCAGAACCAGTATGGATATAAATCCTGGCAGGATAAACAGTAATCCCGCAACCAATCCGCCCTTCGTTTTATGCAGGAGCCAGCCTATGTATGTGGCAAGCTGCTGGGCTTCAGGGCCTGGTAACAGCATACAATAATTTAGCGCATGCAAAAAGCGGTTTTCACTGATCCATTTCTTTTCTTCTACCAGAATTTTGTGCATAACGGCAATTTGTCCTGCCGGACCGCCAAAACTATGGATGGCCACTTTTACCCAAACCTTTAGCGCCTCACTGAAGGATAACTCTCGTTTTTTAGTTGGATAGGATTTACCTGACATTCCATTGAAGTGATGATACTTTTTTAGTTAATTTTTTTGGCGTTTGCAAAACGTTGTGCTACGTTATCCCAGTTTATGATTTCCATTATAGTTTCAACAAAATCGCCTCTTTTGTTTTTATGCTTCAAATAATAAGCGTGCTCCCACACGTCTATGACCAATAAGGGAATAACCCCCCATTGTGTAAGTTTTTGATGATTTTCACATTGCAACAGTGTAAGGGATTGCGAAAACGGTTGGTACCCAAGAATTCCCCAACCGCTGCCTTCTACACTTTTTGAAACTTTCGATATGTAGGACTTGAGTTTATCAAATGAACCGAAGTCTTTTTCTATTTGCCTCAAAAGTTCAGCTTTGGGCTCATTTTTCTTGTTTGTAAGATTTGTCCAGAAAATAGTATGCAGGACATGGCTTGAAAAATGATAGGATAGTTTTCTAGTCCATAGATCAACCATGTCCATTTCACCAGAGTCAAGATTTTTCTTGATTTTTTCCAAATCCTTATTGGCTCCATTGACTGCACCGCCATGGTGAAATTCATAGTGCAGGTGCAAGGTCTCTTCATCCATATGGGGTTCCAAAAAGGTCTTGTTATAAGGTAGCGGCTTTTGAATGAAGTTACCATTACTATCTACCAATTTGTCAATCCCACTTTCATTAACACTTTGGGAGAAAACATTGTTGATAGGTAAAATAGTTGCTCCTCCAAAAATTGCTGAATTTTTTATAAATTCTTTTCTGTCCATTTTTTCGATTTTTTATATTTAAACTTGTTAATACAAATTAAGATACTTGAGCAGGGCATTTCGTAGCCGACGCTGTTAAAATCACCCCACCTGAATGAAATAGGTGGTGTCTGATCTCCATATTTAGTACACAATGGTCAAACGCCCAGAGTCTCGTCCCAATATGGATTAAAACCTTTTACAACTCTACCCTTATTGAAATGCCACTTTCGATAAAAAGGTTACCTATTAGGTATCAAGGCTATTTCCAATGTGAACACCTGAAGTAATTATAAATGATGATTCAGGATTTCCTTTTTTTGTATAATTCTGTTTTCAAAAAATTTGAGCGCTTTGTTATCGTTACCTCCCCTGGTCAACACCCGTTTTGTCCAAAGCTTCCCTTAATCCTGTTGCTAATTCTTCAGCGGGGCCAATCCCCCAATAGTGAAGAAAGAAAATTCTTGGCTCCTCGTGCACCATGTGGTTATGTACGGCAACCACTTCAATGTCGTTTTCAACCAAAGCCTTGATTACCAGTTCCACTTCATCCGCGAGCATGGCAAAGTCCCCAGCTACCGCTGCTTTTTCAGGTGTACCCTGCCAACTTGCCCAGGTGTTGAAACCCATAAACGTGCTTACGGGGGCACTGTGTTCCGTTAACTTTACATCGGGTCGGCCAATTGTGATTTTATACACCCCATTGGTCATAGTCCCGGTATACCCTAAGATACTGTCAATTCTTTTGGTGTCAAGAGTGTTTTCCACGGACGCCATTTCTGTAACGGACGGATTTGCTCCCCTAACTTCTGTTACTTTATCAAAAATGGCTTTTACACTTTTAGCCAATTTTTCTTCACTAGCCATGCCACCGATATGCATGTACATCACATCTGGCTCATTCCTTACAAAATGATTGTGAATCGCCGTAACCGTCAACCCCTGTTGGATTATTTCCTGTTGTACCGGTTTTAGGTCCTTTTCCGTAACGACAATATCGCCCATAACCATTGGCTGTGCCGAGGTTGGTGCGAAAGCTGCCCAACTGCCCAAACCCATAGGGGGAATAATCTTAAAACCGTCGACCATTACATTTAGGTCGTTTTGCGGAACGGTAACCTTGAACTGCCCATCTTCTTCCTTTCCTTCCATCCCAAGTTCCGATTTTAAGGTTTCAACATCTATCACGTTTAATTCCTTCTTCTTATTCAAGGGTTTTTCGGCCGGTTCTTTTGAATCATCCTTCCTGTTGGATTGCTCGCAGCCAAAAGAAAACAGCGAAAACACTACGGCATAAATCCATATTTTCTTCATGATTCAGTTTTTGTTAATTGCGTATTCAGTTATACTAAATTCTATTGTTTCAAAATAAAATGCCAAATTGAAAAGCTAATGACGCTGATGTGGGCACTTCATTGCAAAACGGATGGGTATGGACGTGTCCAGAAAAGCTGGGAAATGCAAAAGCCATCAATCATGCTTTCCGGCATTCCCCAGTCCATATAAATAGTTAAAACAATTAGACTTTCATCATCGCAATATTATCGATGATCGTCATCGCCGTCCGAGTGGCTTTCCTCCCTTTTGAGCACCAGTTCTCCTTTGGGACTAAAATAGAGTTCAAAATACGTCTCGTTCTCGTTCTCGACCTCAAGTTCATACATAGTACCCTTGTCGGTCTCGACCTTTTCCACCTCCTCGATTTCCCATTCGGCATATTCCGAATTCTTGAAGGCATCCTGTACGGCCTGCGGCAAATCGGAGAACTTAATGGTTTCCTCACTTAGCTCCTTGATATCGGATTGCGCCATCACCGTAAACATACCCCCTCCAATAAATAGCAGGGATAATAAAACGATACGAAAAAACTTACTACTTGTATTCATAGCATTAGAATTTAAAGATTAAAATTTAACTTATATCAAATATAAACACTGAATCTGTAGAAATTTGGGATGGTCAAAAATGGACGGTGAAAGTGTGTTGGGTATTGTTGTGACTGTAGGTCAGCTCCCAATCTCCCTTATCGGCGATCTTGTGCGCGATAGCCAACCCTAGACCCCACGAATCCGGATTATTGGACGATTTATAGAACCGTTGGAACAATTTTTCTTTGTTTATTCCCTTTTGACTGCCAGTATTGGCAACCTCCAATTGTTTCCCGTCCAGTTTTATGCTTACTTTTCCATCCTTCACATTGTGCATGAAGGCGTTTTTGAGTAGGTTCTGGATGAGAACTTCGATAAGCAACCTGTTTCCTTGGATAATTACCCCATTCCTGATATCAATCTCAGTCTTAATGTTAAAGGTCTCTTTCTGTTCCTCATAAAATTCCAACGACGTGCCGATTATCTCATCAACATTTACCTCTTCCGTTGTCAGGAATTGATTATTCTCTATTTTGGCCAGCAGCAAAAGTGTTTTGTTCAGTTTTTTCAGCCTTTGTGTGGAACCGAGGATGCCTTCAAGAATATCTGACTGTTTTTCGGAGAGCTGCGTTTGGCCTACAAGTGCTTCCAGTTTTGACTGGATTATGGACAAGGGGGTCTGCATTTCGTGGGAAGCATCCCCGATAAACTGTTTTTGGTTATCGAATACCTCCTTGTTTTTCAGGGTCAACGCGGTCAGGGCAGTATTTAGCAATTGGAATTCCCTGATCTTGGAATTGGGAAATTTGGGCAACCTTTCTTTGTCAACGCTATAATGTTCAAGTTTATCGAGCATTTCATGGAAAGGGAGCCATATCCTTTTTGAAAGCATTTTATTTGAAAAGTAGACACAAATTGCAAGACCAAAAAACAACCCGCTCAACGTAATGGCAATCGTATTAATGACTTCGTTCGCTTCAAGATGGGGTTTTACCACCTCAAGCTTGTAGTAACCACCATTTAACTCTACATACGAGATCAGTTTTCGATATTCATCCAGTTCGACATCCGTCGGTTCGTAAATAAGTGTATCTGTATATTTTTCGGGGTTTGGCACGTTTTTTTGATAAGAAGTTTTACTAACAGGGTGAAAGATAAAATCATCAAGAGGGTTATCCTGTTCTATGTTTGTTTCGGGGTATTTCTCAATATACGCCAACAAGTTCATTTTGCGATTATATAGAACTTCATCCACGTTTTGCATTATGTTCCATCTTAGTACCAAATAAAACAATGCCGAAAAAACCCCGAACAGCAATAGGAAAATTAATAACTGAGTACGGGAGGTGTAGGAAAGTAGTTTCATTTGGACTTAATTTGATAACCTACTCCATAAATATTCTTAATTTCCACCTGGGCACCTGCATCCTTTAGTTTGCGTTTCAGGTTTCTCATTTGGGAGAATAAAAAATCAAAGCTTTGGACCTCATCCACGTAGTCGCCCCAGATATATTCCGCCAGTGCAACTTTGGTAAGTACACGTTTGTGATTGTTGATTAAGTAAGTGAGAATGGCATACTCTTTTTTGGTCAGGGAAAGCGTATTTTCACGTTCATTGACCCCGACGGCATACTGATCTGGTTCTATTACCAGGTTTGAGTAATGAACAATTTTATTTGTTTTGTATTGTTTCCTTCTGATAATTGCTTTTATACGGGCATTCAACTCAGAAAAGTAAAACGGCTTGGTTAGATAGTCATCCGCCCCTAACCCCAGTCCTTTTAATTTATCGTCAAGGGAATTGCGCGCGGAAAGGACGATTACCCCATCGGACTTATCTTCCTTATGTAGCACTTCGAGTAAATCGAACCCACTGCCATCCGGGAGATTAATGTCCAAAATAATACAGTCATAATCATAAAGACCGATACGTTCCAGACCTTCCGAAAGAATACAAGCGGCATCGCAGAGATAACCTTCTTCCGCGGCGAATTCTTCGAGGCTTTTTAGCATTTCAGGTTCGTCTTCTATAATGAGCAGTTTCATGTTCTCAAAATACGGAATTAAATCTGTAGAAATTTTGTACAAAGGCTTGACTAACAAAAACAAAAAGCACAATATTATCAAATCTGTAGTTCTACCTTTTACTATTTGAGTCTTTCAATTGACCCGGAAAACCTTACACAAAAAATTTGTTCTCAACATTAACGTAAGAATAATCTTTGGTAATTAAATTCAACCCGTAGATATTAAGGGTCATAAGCAATTAATGCCAACAACGCTTTCGAGAGCGGCATCTCAATTCTTATAGGAAAGTAGTTTAGAAGCTCATGCCACTATCAAATCATTTGCATCATCCAATACTTCATTCTCAAAACTTTTGAGATAAATCTCGGTAGTTTTTATAGAATTATGTCCAAGTCCTTCACTTATGACCTCGACCGGAACGCCCATATTCTTGGCGATGGTGGCCCAAGAGTGCCTAATGTAATAAGAGGTTAGCGGTACATTCAAATCAGCATCCTTAGCGATAATTTTGCAGAGTTTGTTGACCAACCTACGGTCTGAACGGTATTTTTTGAAGGTCTCTACTGAACCGTCATACCCAATTGGAAAGATAAAATCATAGGGTTTTTTTCCTGCTATGTAGAAATCAAGTATGTCACGTAATTCTTGTGTGATTTTGACAGAAAGCGGGTCATCAGTCTTACTTCGGCCATAGAAGATTCTATCTTTCTGGATATCCCGAACCCTAAGTTTGGCAAGGTCGATTAAATTCATCCCGCGGCAGTTGAACATACTTAGTAAATAATTTTTTACGTGGAAGAGATTGCTTCCAACTTCATAATCTAACTCCCGAATTGCTTTAAAATTCTCTTTGGGTAGTGCTTTTTTCTTGGTTCTTCTGGAAGTAGGAATCTTGTAGAAGTGAAAAGGATTCTTTTCAGGCTCAAACCTATCCTCTTTTATGGCACTGTTGTAAACCGCACTTACACCTCGTAGGTAAGCACTGATTGTATTGTTTGAATTACCTCTCGCCTTATGTTCTGCTTCAAATTCCTTCAAAAAGGTTACGGTCAGCTCAAAAAACTTAATGGGTTGTTTGTTGTTGAACTTAGTTACGGCACAAACGGAGTCTGCATACCATTTTGCGGTACCAGGTTCCTGTTCCTTTAATTTTCGTTTAACAAGAACCTCGCACCAGTCATTGATGGTTAATGGATTGGATAGATTCTTCTTTAGCTCCGAGTCGAGAGCATCATCCCAAGCTTTCTTTATATTTCCAATTAAGACATCAGCGGTAATATTCTGAAGTGTATCACCAAGACTGTTGATAATTGATTTTGCTATATGCAGCTTATCATAGAGTTCGATATTGATTTTGTCACATTCTAAATCCTTGTTAGCTGAAGCAGATTTTTTCAATTCCATTTTTGTATCATCCCATCCATCAATCGATGTATATTTGTCCATACGGATCAATCTCGGTTTCCTGTGAAAAACGCGTAGGATGATGGGATAAAATCCATCGGAATTTTTTGATTTTTCTCGGGTGTCTAAAGTGAGTCTTGCGCGTGCCATAAGCAAAAGGTTTATCATTAAAGTTAGCCAATTTTACGCACACTTTACGCACACTTTTTCTTGCTATCAAATGAAATCATTTGATAGCAAAATCTATTAAAATATTGATATACAAGATTTTGTAAAATTTCGTGATGTTCTTTAATGGTGAATTTTTTAGCCTTCTAAGCAGACGGTCACAGGTTCGAATCCTGTCGCGATCACTT
>CEVI01067553.1_pt1 | contig 11352 bp, 22 predicted proteins | sample 531471 | NCBI WGS metagenome assembly CEVI01 (sample SAMEA2623513, study PRJEB7988) | marine metagenome | isolation source: saline water (ENVO:00002010), including
CTCAAACTCTTTAATACGGTCTTGCTCACGCTCAGTATCAGCGAGTTCTTGCGCATTCTCTTTTTCTTCCTGCTCTAATTCGGCTACGCGCGTGTCAATAGCTTCAATCTTTGCTTTGTCTGCCAATTGCGTTTTTAAAGCATCAATCTTGGTCTGAATGTCTCTGCGTTCTTCCTTATATTTTTCGGTATCTACGCCTTTTTGATTGTTCAACGCTTCATCTAGTTCTTCAATGCGTTTAAGATTCGCTTGGTAGGTTTTATTACCGGCTAAAGCCTTTTTCACTTCCTCATCAGCATCGGGCTTGTGAATCGGTTGTTCTTTAGCAGCATCTAGTTCGGTTTTTAAGGAAGCAACGCGGTCCTGCTCTTTTTTAAGATGTTCTTCTCCTTCAGTTACACGCTTTTGCAAATCTGCAACTGCCTTTTCAAGTTGGATTTGCTGTTCTTTAAGTGCGCTGCCTTCTTTATTAATGGCATCTAGTGCGGTTTTCTTGTCCTTGATAAAATCAGCACGCATTTTTTCTTTCTGCGCTTCCTCATCATCTGCTTTGATAGGCTGGCCGCAAGTAGGGCAATCAAAATCACCATCTTTAAATTCTAACTCCTTAGCATTCTCCTTATCCCATTCTTCACCTTTAGCTTTACGCTTTTGCTTTACGGACTCAAGCGTGGCTTCATTTGTCTTGATCTCAGACTGTAAACCTTCAATGCCACGGGTGAATTTTAAAACTTTGCTTTCTGCTTCTGTTAGGTTTTCTTTAATTGCTGCGGTAGGATCTACAATTTTTGAAAGTTGGGTTTGTACTTCTTGCTTGGTGTCAAACTCAATATCTTGGTTCGCGCTGCGCAGTTTTGATTTTTCGCTGCGGAAACCTTCATACTTTTTATGAAGCTCGTTTGCAGTCTTATTTACATCAGCAATTTTATCATCTACTTTGGTAAGCAATTCTTGGTTATGCTCAATATCTTTCTGAATTGCATCAAAATCTTTGCTTTCCGGCTTTTGGCGCAATTGCTCATCTATACGCTGCGGAATACCGGCCTTATCATTTTTCAGCTTATTGATGCTGTGCTTGATCTGACTCTTATATTCTTCTAGCGACTTTGATTTTAGCTGAAGCATCAATTCTTCAAAAGCAGGATTGCCTTTTGCTACGCTTTCATTAGTCACCTCGCCTTCAAGCTGAATAAGCATTTCGCGTTGTTTTTCCCAATGTAGATTGTTGAAGGCATATGGGTCTGTGATGCGTTTAAAAACGTCCTCGGGAATGATCTGGCTTATTTTAGCATCAAAATCTTTCTTTTTGAGTGGCACATCATTAAAATAGTACTCCGTTTTATTGCCTTCATAGGTACGCTCTGTGGCGCCGCTTTTCTTCACCCATTTTTCAACGAGCACGCGCTTAACGCTTGTAGGTTCGTCATTAATAAGCAACTGAGCTTCTACACTGTGCTCAACGCGGCTAATGATCTCGCCGGTGCCTTCAATATCTATGGTTTTTATAGCGAAGTTGTTATCGCTGTTGCCGTGGCTGTCTTTGCCAAAAAACAACCACGTGAAGGCGTCAAATAAGGTGGACTTTCCGGTCCCATTATCACCTTTGATTAAAACTATGTCTTTTTTAAACTCAATAGAGCGATTTCTTATTCCTTTAAAATAATTTAAGTTTAGTTTTTCTAGTACAATTTTCATTTTCTAAAATCTTTATTAGTGAATGCTTTTTTTAAAGGCCATCCTGCTTTTAGCCTGTATTTTAGTTTTGAATATTCAACCCCTGTAAGCCTAGACCATTCTGCTAAAGTTTTTCTTTGACCTAAGTATGTTATATGTCTATTGTTAATTTTGTTATTAGCTTGAGAAATATCACTAGCCCATTTACAATTATTTGGTTCATAGTTGCCATTGTTATCAATTCGTTCGATTGACAGTGTTTTATGGTAATGGTTTTTTAAGGCCCAATCTCTAAATGCTTTAAAAGAGTTCCATTCGGCGCAGACACGTATCCCTCTACCGCCATACCTATCATAGCTTTTATGTTTTGGATTGCTGCATCTTTGACGCATTGCAATCCATATATTGTACAGTCTGGTTTTTTTACCTCTATTAGCATAGCCGTGTTTCTTGTTCCTTTTCTTTGTAGATTCTCTTTTTTTACAGCCACAACTTTTTGAGTTACCTGATCTTAAAGAACAACCGATGACTATAAGTTTTGTGCCGCAGTCACAAACACAATTCCAAGTGACTTGCTTTCGAGGTGTTCTTCCAGCAATATCTATTACAGATAATTTTCCATATTTTTTACCTGATATATCTACTATTTTAGACATAGCGCAATTGTAAGCTTTGTAAAATGATTGTGGTATTTCCCATTGTGGTATGCGGTTTTAAGTGGTTTGATTTTCTCGTGCTTTAAGCATTGCATCTGCTAGTTTATAACTATGCTTTGCTTGGTTATTCAAGGAATGATCAGATAGAAGCATTGGGTTGCCACTTCCAGGATTAGCACAGGAGGCTAATATTCCTTGCATAGCCTTAGCAGCGAAATAGTCTCTAAGTGTCATTCCTTCTTGTAAAAAGTCGTCATCTGCAGCACATGCAAAAGCTTGTGGATTTTGTGGTTTTTTTGAAGGTGAAGGGTAGCTAGGTTTTTTACTCCCTTCGGGTGGCCTTTCGTTTTTCATTACTTCAAGAGTGTTATGTTAAACTGGTTTTCGATTTTCTCGATCTCTGCGGCGAGTTCCTGCGTGTACGTGGGGCTTTTGACAAATACAGGCTTTGTCTCTGCAACCGTTACCCAACCGCCTGATTTGAGGCGTATAGAAAACTTTACGATTGTTGCTAGATTAGGCTTGGTTAAATACTCGTGATGATATTCTCTACCATCAGGAAGGTTGCCAAATTGATTAGTGGCTTTTGTTCTGAGTTGTGCCATAGAATTAAAATGTTTCCCGGTTAATGTTTAAATGTTCTGTTTTGCACGTAAAGCGAGTAGATTACAGCGATTTGCCCAATAATTAGGACTGCCCAAAGAACGATAAACCATAGCGGTAGGTCGATATTGAGTATTAAATTACCGTCTTGTACCATTATTTATAAGGTTTTTGAATTGTGTTGTAACGTTTCTGTGTAATTTTGCACTAATGTGTAAAACAGGATATAATTGAATAACAAATTTAGTCAAATATTGGACTTTCTGTATTTAAAAAGTACAAAATGTTACTCTTTTTGATTATTTAAAACCATTCCAAATAATGAATGCGAATACTGTAAAACATCTACGTAAAGCACTAGGCCTTAGTCAGACTGAATTTGCTGCTAAATTAGGGGTGTCAAAGAATACGATTATTAATTACGAGAAGGGTGGTACAATTCCGGCAACTAAAAGTGCAATATTGGAAGATTTGTACCAAAAAACGTTTAATCCGGAGCAAGGTGTAAATGAAGTTGGTGATGCTTATGCGGTTAAAATGCTTAATGCAGACGAAATGCGTTTTAAAATGGTTCCGTTGCTAGGCCATCGCGCACAAGCAGGTTTTCTTTCCGGTTGGGGTGATGCAGAATATATTGAGGACCTACCGAAAATTCCGTGGGAAGTAGATCGTGAGTACAAGGGAAATTATTTGTGCTTTGAAGTTGATGGGGATAGTATGGATAACAATAATCCGGTAGAGGCTATTCTTGAGAAAGATATTTTATTGTGTAGGGAAGTGCAAAAGCAGCATTGGCGAAATAAGCTGCATATTAATAAGTGGGATTTTGTGATCGCGCACCGTGAGCGTGGGGTAGTAGTAAAAAGAATTACTGAGCACAATGTAGAAACGGGAGAATTGACACTTCACAGCTTAAATGACCTCTATGCTGACTACACAGTGAATCTGGATGATGTGGTCGCCTTGTTTAATGTGGTTGATTTAAAGCGATCTAGGAGACGATAAGATGTTGGGAAAGTGTCGGGAAAATAGAGGTGTAAAACTAAAAAACCCCTGCGTTAACAGGGGTTTAGGTGAAATGTTAGTGACCTCGGCAGGACTTAGAATTTCTACTATTTTTATATTAAATAATATCAATTTATATAATTGATAAAATATTTTTATATACTTTTGTAACACTAAGTATAAAACGACTACAAATATGTCGGGAATATATCGGGAAACTTTTAAACACATTTAAGCAACTATGGCAAAGTATTATATTAAAAGCTACAAAAAAATACCACAGCGATTTTTAGCAATGATTAACTCAATTGACGAAACAACAGGAAGTGTGAAAGAGCCTTATGAGATTACATTAGAGAGAGTAGGTTGGTTTGGTAGAAAATCAGAGGTTGTTAAAAAAGTTGATCTACCAAAAGGTTTCAATCATTCAAAAGAATTATATACGGGTAGAGAGTGGGTTAATTAAAAAATCACTAATACTAACTTAAACCATCCGGGAAATGGCAACAGTAAAACTACTGGTAAAAGGGAAGAAAAATCCTTCTACCTTATACATTCGATTTTTAAATGGACGGCAATTTGATAAGATTTGCAGTACCAATTTAAGTGTTGATCCTGCGCAATGGGATAACAAAAAATCAAATTACAAAAACCTATCGTCGATCAAAGACCGCGTTAAGAAGCAAGCCAATTTTGAGAGGCTTAAAATTCACGTGCTCGAATCTTATAATGATGCCTATATGAATGGTGAAGTGATCGACAAAGATTGGCTTAACAATACCGTGAACACGTTTTTCAACCGACCCAAGCAAGAAACTAAGCTTGCTATTCAAGATCACTATGTGTATTTATCGGACTTTGCCGAATGGTGGATTGAAAACAAGGCGCCAAAATGGAAAACCGACAAGAATAAATTTCTGAGCAAGCGTGTTATTCAACAATATGAATCTAACATCAAGATTTGGAAAGAATTTGAAGGTAAGAAGAAGTACAAAATCAAAGATGTGAGTAACGATGTGCTTGATGCTTTTACTTCCTTTATGGCAGATCAAAGTTATGCTGCAGCAACTACCAAAAGGCATTTATCACGTGCCAAATTTTTTATTGCGCGCGCAGCTACCGAAGGCATCCAGATAGATCCTACCTACCAAGACCGGGTTTTTGTAAAGAAAGATGATGAAGATATTTCGCACCCATACCTTAATGAGCAGGAAATAGATGCTATTTACAAGCTAAACCTTTCGCACGACATCAGTCTCGACAACATAAGAGACAATGCAATCATTGGCTTGTGGACCGGCCTACGAATTTCTGACTTCAATAAAAACCTTGATATAAGCAATATAGATGGCGATTATATTAAAATTCGTACCAAGAAAACCGGTACATGGGTTACAATTCCGCTTCACCCTCAAGTAAAAGAAGTGCTTAATAAACGCCACGGAAACCTTCCTGTTAAGAGCAGCGACAAGCATTTCAACGAAAAAATTAAAGTGATTTGTATGCTAGCCAATATTGATCAGAAGATTAAAGGCGGTATTACGATTGTAGATGAAGAAACCGGAGTGAAGCGAAAAGTTTATGATGTGTATAAAAAATATAAGCTGGTAAGTTCGCATATTTGTAGACGTTCCTTTGCAACCAACTTATTTGGGAAGGTGCCTAATAGTGTAATACAAGCTATTGGCGGCTGGGCAAAAGAAGATATGATGCTTCATTACATCAAGAAAACTAAAACAGAATCGGCAGATCAACTTAAACAGTATTGGGATGAGAAATATAGGTAAAACTATGAGCACAACAGAAGAAGATTATAGTGTAATTCAAAGACCTTCTTACAAAACAAGTTGTTCAAAAAAAGGATATTTATTGCCAATTGTATTGCCAAACGGTAACGTATTTAAATACGTCTCTGTTTCAAAAAGAATTTACGAAGAATACAAATCAAAATCGATTTAACTATGTACACAGACAATCCAATTCTAAAAAATATGACGGGAGAACAGCAAGAGCAGTTCAAACAGAAATGTATTAATTCTGATCAATATTTCTACGAGAATTATATCAAGAAGCTAGGAGGTAATCAACACTTGCCGGACTATTCCCCAGAAGTTTTCGCAGAATATAAAAAAGAAGCTGAGCGCATTCAAAATTTGTATAAAATAAAGATGAGAGGCCCAGGACCGAAGCCTACTTATTTTATGAGATTGGACGCATATTATAAATTTCCTCATTTTAAAAATTAACTTACTTAACCCTTAACCTAGAAACCATTATGCAAAAGAAAAAAACACTATCAGATGCGCAGATCCTGCAAGAAGTTTTAAACGCTCTTGATTATTCTGCCAACGCACTTAACGACAAGCTTGAATATAGTTCGCCTTCATCAGTACCGCACGTACTTAAAGGCCGTAACGAATTAAGCCGGGGAATGAAGCAGCGTATCGTCAACACCTTTCCCAATGTGAATATGGAATTTCTCAATAAAGGTGAATTACCGATTTTACTAACCGGTGGAGCGATGCAAGCACAAGCCAATCTACTTAACATTGCAATCAACACCAATCAAGGCCAAAGCCCTATGCTAGACCTTAACAAGCTGGCGAAAATTCCGCAGCAACTTGATCGCATAGAAACTATGCTTCAAGAATTATTGAGCACAAAAAAAGGTCCTACCGAATAACCGGAGGACCTTTTTATTTTTCGTCTCGTCAATTTATAGATCGTCAATTTCTGAAAATTTGATTTTTAAAGCGGTAAACAATTTGGCCACGATGCCAAATGTGTAGCCGGGTTTCTTCCCTAATTCAAGCTTACTAATATACGATTGCTCTACACCGCTGATCTCGCTTAATAACATTTGACTTACACCCATACCTTGGCGCTTATTTCTAATTAGCGCAGCTACTTTCTGCACTATTTCTGTTTCCGATTCTTTGATTTCTACATAGTTTGTATGTGCCATTTCCCGTGGTTTTTACAGTAAAATTAATACCCAAAATACTAGCATCAAAATGATGCCCCAATACATTAGGTGCGTTTTGGTTTCTTTTTTCATAGTTCTAATTTAAGAATATCAGCCAAATTAAAAGGAAACCAGGTGCCTTCGTGATTGAAGCACTTTTGGCCCTGCAATTGGCCATCAATTAAATTCTTTTCTTCAATTAAATCTTTGAGGCTTGTAGATTGGTTAATAATAGCCAATGCCAGCCCGTGATCTAAATTGTAAAGGTCGTGCCGCATCATCAAAATAGCTTTTGTGGTCTTGTCTTTATGCTTTGGCGATATAGAAGCAAAGTATTTTAAACCTTGCTCCTTCATCAATCGTCGTACTTTACTCATCTACTTTATTCCTTAAAACAGTGGTAGCGATTACTTCAGTTCGTAATGTCTGGCCCATAAATTCGTGCTCAGCATAAAAATGATGCTTTAGCACTTCGCCCGTGATTAAACACTTTTCTTCAGTAATTTGAGTAACTGTAGATATCCTCTTGCTTTTGCGATGGGTGGTATTGATAAACCTATCGCCGATCGATACACCTCTTACTTTTAAAGTTTCTGTATTCATCGTTATAGATTATGAAGATTACAAGCTACAAAGCCAGTTTTAGAAAAATGCCCGTTTAATTTTTGGTGAGTTTTGCTGAATTTTTCAGCTTGTTTTTCATTCCAATTAATTAACAAACATTCTTCGTTTCCTATATTAATAACTTGAGCATTTTTAAACTCTGGGTATTTATTTTTTAGAAAATTACCCTTACCGAAATTTATTACTTTGTTTTTCATAAAAAATTGATTTTAAATTAGTTCCCGTGCCGGTATTGCTCCGGTTGCCATTCGCTGCACGGGTGGTGGGTGTTTATGATTCTTTAATAAAATGGGTTTCTATTTTCGGCCAGACCGTTCCTGGCGCGTGACTACATTCTATTTTGGCTACTAATTCGCCCGATCTAGTTTTTACGTGGTAATCATAAGGCGAATCACCTACGCAAGATCCTACAACGTTTTGAGGTCCTATGAATTTGTAAAATTCTTCTTGTGTTACTTTTTTCATCTTCTCAAGTGTTTAATTAATCCATATTTGAAAGCCTCTCGTCAATACCTGGGCTTTGTTCTCTTGTATGCAAATACTAAAATTATAGTCCTGCATCAGTCCGTGCGTCTCGTCAATTACTACACCTGCTTCGGGTAAAATTGTCTTATAACGCTTGCATGTATGGTTTGGGTTTTTCATTAGGCTTTGAGTTTAGTTTTGAGTTCTTCAACTGTACCTGAAAAAATCATTTTTCCGTCCTCTTGAATGTCAATTATAGGCTGCTCTCTTTGTTGGTATGTATCAGCAAAACCTGTGTAGTTATCAACCAATATCCGTACATCTCCATAAATAGCGCAAATACTACCTATTTTCTCTTTGTATTGTGGCGCTCCGCCTTTTGTGTTCTGTGTTTTTAATGATAAATTTTGCATTTCCCGTGCTTTTAAAAATTAATGTAACCGGAGGGAGAACCCTCCACGCTTGCAGCTTAATACACTGTTTTAAGAGGCTGCAACCTCTAATTCAAATTTTTAAGTATGAAGAGTGCATGCGTAATTGTGAAGCAATCCGCTTTTATACTCGCTTAAATCGTTTTCAATACAAATTGAGTGCGTACTATCGTTAATAATTTGCCTTACTGCCGGCTTGTCGTTTGGGTGCTTTTTCTTAGCATAAATCGCTATCTCTTTTAATTGCTCTTTTGCAAATTGGTATAAAGTCTTAGTTTTCATCTTGATATTTTTTAGCATCGTTAACGATATTTTTTAAATTGTCTCGCATTACTTCACGTGCAGATTGAATACGGCTTTGTAAATCTTCTTCAAATTGCTGCATCACTGTTTTTGCGTTAATTTCTCGAACGTTGCAGCTAATTTCTAGCAATAGCGTATCGAAGCTTAAAGCATCAATTATTGATTGATCGCGTTCGTAGCTGCTTTCTAGGTTTACATTTTTCCAGTCCATTGTATAAAAATTAAATTGTTAATACTGTTGCCGTTTCCCGTGGCAATTGTCTAAGACGGGCACCGCTGCGCCCGTTTCGCTCATCAAGAGCTCATCAGTTAGACTATAATTAACTCGCTGGTTTATATTGTGCTTTCATCTTCTCAGCATCTAAAAAAGGAGCTACATAGCGGAGCGTTAAATCCGCTATTTTTTTAAGGGCGTCAATCTTATATACTTTTTTCTGATCTATACCGTGTATATATTTTGACGCTTCTATTAATGCCGTCCGGGCTTCTCGCTCCATACTTTCAGCAATTAATAACGGGCAGTAAAAATTGGTTTCCCAATCATCATATTTTTGAAGCAGATAACTAAAACCGTGCTTTATGTGCTGCTCTTGAAGGAGCTTAAAATATTTTTGTGCATCTTCATCACTCATCAAATAAGTAAACCTCTCGTCAAGTATTACAAAGTCCTCCGGGCTGTATCTTCGCTCCCTGTGTTCTGGTGCGATCTCAAACCGATGAGTATTTAAAATTTTCTGTCTGTACTCATCGACTACCGGTTTAATCGTTTGCACGAATGCCTTTGCAGCAATTAAAGTTTCTGCGGCTTCTTGTAGTTCTGGGCTTGGTGTTGGTGCTTTTTTCATAGTTTACTGTATTATAATAGGTTCTTGTCTGAATATTATTTGATATTGATCACGACCAATAAATTTTTTGATTGCCGGGTGCTTTCTGAAATATTTCTCAGCCTGTTTTGGCGTTCTAACATCGCAGTAAATTGAGGCGATCTCGTTAAACCCGTTAATTTTGTCTTTTACTTTGCAGATAAAGTGGTTTGTGTCCATTTTCCCGAATGAATTAAATTAATATTAGATTAGTTGCACGGGGCGCTATCGCTGCGCCTTCGGTCCTTCCTCCGTGCTTGTTGTTTTTATGCCTTCTCGGGCGTTAATTAAAATAATTCGTTGAGCTCAATAGTTTCGCTTACTAATTCAAAACTATTTAACCCCTGCGTCTGGTCGTGATTCTCTGTTATCATAAAATCATAATGATATTTTACCCACTCGTTGGGGGTTTCCGCTTCCAATGTTTCAGGATCACAGTCTTTTTTAATGATCTGCTTAACTGTTTGCTTAAACTTCCTTTTGTTCGTAAAAACTCCGATTAAATCCCGGCTGCTAAAAGTGTGGTTAAAATCTGTTTTAAATAAAATAATTGCTTCCATAGTGTTTTAATAAGTGATTAATCCTGTTACTAATAATATTCTAACCGTTAAGCCTCCGAAAAATACCAGTCCCAACGTGATCAAAATTACTCTTGCTTCTACATCTGTTCTCATAACTCGAAACCGTTTTTTGCAGCAGAATAAACTACCCCGGCTGCGATCATTAATAAAAATGTGATTCGCACAACGTTAATCGCTATGCTTTGCTCCTGAATGTGTTGTAAGTGTTTCATAAATTGAAAATTGTTTGATTGTTAGTCCTCTATTCTTGTTAAATGCTTCTCGCACCATTCTTGTAGGTCCTGACCTGTTTTAAAGTTCTTCTCCTGTCCGTTTGTTAGTTCTAAGCTTATCTCATAGAATGCTGTAATTGAAATCTTTTGCGCTTCTTTAAATGTTGTTAGAATCGAATCTAGTTCGTTAAATGCTTCGTTTGTTGTCATAACTCTAAATTGATTTTAAAGCCCGTCTAAGGCTTGATTAATATTTAATTGTATTTGTTCGGCTGTCAGGATTTGAACCCGTTAACGCCTCCTATTAATCAATAGGACCGTGCAGCCTGTTTGTCTCCGTTGTGCGGTCTTATATTAAGTATAACCTAATCAAGTGCGCACGATGTCAAAGAACCTAAACCCGTCAAGCCAGTAATAATGCGGCTTTATCTGTTTGTTAGGTTCAAAAGTACCTATAATAATTAGTATAATTTTAGTATAATTTATTGTATTTTTCAATCCAAATGCGTATAAATCATAAACTTTGCCTATACCTCACTGTTTACAAGGGTTTACAGCGCATTCCTAAATGTTAAAACTTCAATACAAGCCCAAATTTTAACACTTTTAGTATAAACTAGATGTAAATTGAATGTAACTGTATTTCGGGGTTGAAACCCTTCACGCGATCACGTGAGCGTACATAAAAAAAGGGTTAAGGATATTCAGCAGATTAAAACTAGATCAAAGCAGATTAAAACCGTGATTTATGCAAATTCGGGAGAATGTCGGGAAAATGTAGTAGTAAAACTTCAACTTTCCTTTATTAGTAAGGCTTCAGCGTATTTTAACCGTTACCGTGATACGATTCAGCAATTAGTTAGGACCAACGATTCAACATAGTATCACACCAAAAAGTCAAAAATTAGAGCGATCAACCGCCGGAACCGCACCCCGTGGGTAAATTAAAACCGTTTTCGTTTCGGGCCAG
>CEVI01079739.1_pt1 | contig 11335 bp, 10 predicted proteins | sample 531471 | NCBI WGS metagenome assembly CEVI01 (sample SAMEA2623513, study PRJEB7988) | marine metagenome | isolation source: saline water (ENVO:00002010), including
GGCCATCCGACGCTGCCCTTCTGACATCGTCGTCGAAAAATCTGTTTGTGCTTCGGCAATCGCCTCGGGTGTCATGTGAGCCAACATGTCATTGGCGATTGCCCATGCTTCCGATGAGGTGGATCGGGTGATGACGTGAAAACGAATCCCGTAGGTCAGAGTCCGCCCTTTCGCCGCGGCTAATTCCCGCATACGTTCAATTCTTTCGGCCACCATGGACGGCGGTTCGCCCCACGCGAGATACACATCAACGTGTTCCGCTGCGATTGCTTCTGCCGCTGGAGAGGCGCCACCGAAATAGATTGGTGGGATTGGGGTGGGGATCTCACGGGTAGTTGCTTGGGCGACTCGGTAATGGTCGCCTTCGAAATCGTACGGTTCACCGGTCCACGCGTTACGCATAATGTCCAAAAATTCACCGGTTCTCTCATAACGAGCGTCTTTGTCTAACCAATCACCAAAACGGTTGAGTTCTCTAGGTTCCGCGCCCGTAACGATGTTTATTAAAAGGCGACCCTCAGACATTCGTTGATATGTGGACGCCATTTGAGCAGCCAAAGTTGGTGACAAAAAACCAGGACGGAAGGCCACCAAAAACTTGATTCGTTTAGTTAGAGGAATCAGTGATGCGGTTGCCAGCCACGCGTCTTCGCAGGCCGTTCCACAAGGCGTCAGCAGGGCGTCGTACCCCAAATCGTCACATGCTTGAGCAATTTGTGCGAGGTAGTCATTTGTTGGTGGTCGCCAGTGGGCGTTAGGGCCATCGGGAACGACCTCTCGGCTATCGCCACCCGTGGGTAAGAACCAATGAATTTTCATGCTTCCACCTCGCTTGAAATTGACGCTAAGCACTTCGTCTTCGACAAAGCTAACCCGGTAACCCCAATCAACTCATAGTGAGTCCACCGGAAACCGACAACGTTTGTCCGGTCACAAACGATGCTTCTTCTGAACAGAAGTACACCACCGCAGAAGCGACCTCGCTTGGCGTACCGACACGCTTCATAGGTACAGCGCGCGCCATCGCGCCAATGATTTTGTCACCATCGTCGCTTGCCGCAACAATGCCATCCAATAACGGAGTATCCGTCGGTCCTGGGCAAACAACATTTGCTGTAACACCGCTTCTAGCCACCTCGCGAGCCACTGTTTTAGTGAAGGCGATCACTCCACCCTTTGCTCCGGAGTACACCGCCTCAAACGACGACCCGACCCGGCCAGCATCTGAACCAATATTGACGATTCGCCCCCACCCAGCGTCGACCATAGATGGAAGACACGCATGCACCGTCCGAAGAACACCCTTGTAGTTGATTTCTATCACCCGATCCCAAAACGATTCGTCCGTGTTCCCGAACGGCATCAATTCGTCCCAGCCCGCGCAATTCACCAACACCTCCACTGGCCCCAACTCATCGATGACTTCCAGTAGCCCAACGTGAACGGCGTCGCTATCCGAAACATCCATTTGAACGGCGAGCGCAGTCGCACCAGCCTCGGTCGTCATCGCTTGTGTTTCCTGAGCGCCGGCCAAGTTGATGTCGGCGACTGCGACTTTGCGACCGTTCCGGGCCAAACCCAGACAAATTTCTCTACCGATACCGCTGGCGCCCCCCGTAACGAGTGCGAGCCGTTCCGTCATTTTTTGCTCCTTGACGCGCGGGCGACTTCGCCCCATTTATCTACTGAGTCTGGGTCCTTACGCATCTGTTCTTCAGTCAGGTACATAACGACACGAGAAGCAGTTCCTTCGTACCGGTCTTTTAATCGATCAGCCATTTCATTCCAGGTGGACACCAACGCAAAATGGTCGAGCATGTCGTCTGAGATCGTGTCCGCCATACCTTGAAGATCACCCGCCCCCATTTTGTCACGCAGCGCTGTCGTTACTCCTTCAAAACCGAGGTCCTCGAACTGGAAGGAGTAATTGGGAGTAGTGCCGTAGAACGCAATTTGTGTCTTTGCGCGATGAACCCAAGGTGCGCGCTCTTCGGCAGTGTCACCAGCAACGGCAAACACAGGAACGATCAGGTCTACATCGCTGCTTTCGCGTCCCGCCAACTGAGCGCCTTGCTCAATTTCTGGTAACAAACGATTTTCGATGTAATGCATGGAGTGCATCGGATGCACGTGCACTCCATCGGCGACCTGGCCTGCGACGCTGTTCATTAACGGACCTACCGATGAGATATCAACTTTGATTTCTCCGAAGTCGTGACTCCGCGGTTTCCATGCGTCGGGAAGTAACGAAAGGCTGTAAAAGTCTCCCTCGTGGTTGAGGCGCTCTTCCCCGCGAAACGCTTTGAAGCAAGCTTTGACCGCGAGCACATAGTCAAGTAATCGTCGAGCCGGCTTGTCGAAGTCGGAGGAATAGCGGCGAACAACATGACCTTTGACTTGGCTGCCTAACCCCAACCGGAACTTTCCCTTTGTTTCCCCAGCCAGCTCCCATGCCACTTGGGCCGACACCATCGGGCTTCGCGGAAACGCAACCGCGATGCCGGTCGTAAAGGTCAATGAAGGCGCGGCCATCGCAGCTGCCGCGATTTGCATCCAAGGCACTTGCCCGGTTTCCGTGTAGAGCATGCCTGAGAAGCCCTGATCTTCGACAGTGCGTGCTAACGCGCCGGCATTTGTCCAAGTCGATGAACCGGTCATCAAATCAAATTCCACTTTCGTTCCCCTCCGTCACTCCCTATTTGAGTCGAAACAGCGGCACTCGGCCAATGCGTCGCCATGGCATCTATGGTTTCTGGCTATGAATCAGGATTGGTTGCTGTTGGGAGACGTCCCAGGTCGCGCTGCGCGTCTATGGAGGGACAACCTCGCTTTGGTCTTCGAAGGAGATCGGTGGACCTACGGCGAGTTTGCTGCTGATGTCGACAAAGTTGCCAAAGGCTTGATTGCGTTGGACGTTAAACGAGGCGATCACGTAGCCGTATGGATGACGAACCGCCCCGAATGGTTACATCTCATGTACGCGATAGCGCGGGTGGGAGCATGCATCGTTCCGCTGAACACCCGTTACCGAACTGACGACGTCGCATATACCGTCGTGCAATCAGAGAGCAAATTCCTGATTGCCCTCGATCGTTCTGGGCCGATCAACTACGGCGAAATGCTCGTTGAAGCTCGCGAAGAAATAGACAAAGCGGGATATCTCGAAACCATCGTCATGGTGGGCGAACAGATAGAAGACAGCGTCGACTGGGAAGCAATGCTCGTCGGTGGTGAGACGATCACAGACGAAAAACTGGAAGACCGCGCCTCGGAAATCGACGTTGAAGATCGAATGATGTTGGCATACACGTCAGGCACGACTGGCCATCCCAAAGGGGTCATCCACAGCCATAAACCCATTCGAAACACTTATGAGAGAGCAATGCTGCTCGGCCATACCCGCAACGACGTCCATATGAGCTATCTCCCGTTGTTTCATGCTTACGGATTCAGTGAGGTAGCGATGATGGCCGCGTTGACTGGTGCAAGTCAGGTGTTGTTCGACGTGTTCGAACCAGACGTCGTATTGGACGCGGTCGAATCAGAACGAGGGACGGTATTGCATGGGTTCGATAGCCACTGGGCGGATTTGATTCGGGCACAGGAACAGCGCCAGCGCGATGTGTCGTCGTTACGGGTGGGCACACTCCCGGCCGGCATGGAATCAACAATCCCCACCGCGCGTATAGCCCAAGACGTGTTTTGCCCCACCACTAGCGGCTTCGGTATGAGCGAGTCATGGGCATTCATCGCTTCCAGCCATATCAGCGACTCGCAGGAGCAGCGCATTGAAGCCTCGGGTTACCCGATGTACGGAATTGAATTCCAAGTTCGGGATCTCGACACCGGAGAGATACTTGCCGCCGGCGAGCCTGGCGCTCTATTCGTCAAGGGTTACACGGTTATGAGCGGATACTGGGGTAAACCCGAAGCCACCGCCGAAGTATTGAGTTCAGACGGATGGCTAGACACCGGTGATGTCGCGTTGCTCCGCCCCGACGGGCACGTCGTCTTTATTGGTCGCCACAAAGACATGTTGAAGGTCGGTGGAGAGAACGTTTCGCCTGCAGAAATAGAGGGGTATCTCCTGGAAATGGACGGCGTAGAGGAAGTAGCTGTCGTCGGCTATCCCGACGCACGTTTAGTTGAAGTGCCGGTCGCGTTTGTTGTTTCCTCAACTGAGCTATCCGCCGACGATCTTCTCAGCCGCTGCCGAGGAAAGATCGCCAGTTTTAAGATTCCGCGGCATCTGATTTTTGTGGAGGAAATGCCGGCAACACCATCTGGAAAAATCCGGAAAGTAGAGCTCCGCGAATGGGCGCTCAACCAAATTGACTAACTTGTGCAAGCCGGTCGACCTTGGTGGTCGACACCAATTCGATAACCGAAAGACCCCTAACGGGGGATGGCTTACGCAGGTCCGCTGAACGTCGGGCCACCCAAGGTGTAGGCGGTCGCTTCACCTGAAGAACGTTCGCCTTCCCGGTTCTTCACCTCAGCTCTTGCCACAACATGGTGATGCACTTCATCAGGACCGTCAGCTAGGCGGAGGGTGCGTTGGCTATGCCACATATCCGTGAGAGGGAACCACTGCGAAACCCCTGCCGCGCCATGCATTTGAATTGCCTCGTTGATGATGTCGCAACACTTTTCAGGGACCATCGCCTTGACCGCACTCACCCACACACGAGCCTCAGCATTGCCGAGCGTGTCCATGGCCTTCGCGGCACGCAAAACCATCAAACGCATTGCCTCAACCTCTATTCGTGAACGAGAGACAACTTCCATGTTCTTGCCCAGGTTGATCAGCTTCTTGCCGAAGCCTTCGCGTGATAGGCCACGATCGACCATCATTTCGATGGCTTTCTCCGCGGACCCAATAGAACGCATGCAGTGGTGGATCCTTCCAGGGCCAAGACGCAACTGACTGATCTCAAAACCCCGTCCTTCGCCGAGCAACACGTTGTCGCGAGGGACGCGCACATCCTCAAGCTTGATGTGCATGTGGCCGTGAGGAGCATCGTCGTTTCCGAAGACATGCATCGCACCCAGAATGTTCACACCCGGGGTATCAAGCGGAATAAGAATTTGTGACTGCTGCTTATAGGTGTCCGCATCGGGATTGGTGCGGACCATGGTGATCATTATCTTGCAGCGAGGATCCCCAGCCCCCGAGATATAGAACTTCTCGCCGTTGATCACCCACTCCTCGCCGTCGAGAACTGCCATCGTCTCGATCTGCTTAGCGTCGGAACTCATAACGCGAGGCTCTGTCATGCAGTACGCGGAACGAATTTCGCCATTCAGAAGCGGCTCAAGCCATTCGCCCTTTTGTGTCTCAGTGCCAACACGTTCGAGAACCTCCATGTTGCCGGTATCAGGTGCGGAGCAATTCAAACATTCAGAGGCGAGGCGGTTCTTACCCAGTTCGTTAGCGATGTACGCATAGTCGAGGTTGGTGAGACCTTCACCAGTTTCTGCGTCGGGGAGAAAGAAATTCCATAAACCTTCCGCTCTGGCCTTGGTCTTAGCTCCCTGGAGAAGCTCTAGCTGGCCTTCGCCATATTCCCATCGTTCTGATCGAGCTGCACCGAGGCGGTGATACTCCTCTGTAATTGGATCGACTTCCTCACGGATAAAGACCTTTACTGCCTCATACAGCGGACGAACCTTGTCCGACATACGAAGATCGAAATCGTCCATGCTCGCTGACTTCAGTGCGCCACCAACCACGGGGCACCCCTTTCGTGTGTTGCTCCGGAGCCGATTGTTCGGCCCCTCACCTGGGTATGACTGCACCCTACATATGTTCTGGACGTCAAGCATTTTCGAATAAGGAAACAAACAGCAGGCCCTTCGCGTCCAAAGCCAGATATTCCGCGAAGGATGTAATTAGATGGTGGGGCGAAGATTTGCTGGCCATCCCCGCTATCCCGACAAGCTGAGACTACGTTCCTTGTTCATGGCATTATGCTCTCGAGATACATGCGGAGCGCCTGCCGTCGCCGGGTTGACCTACGACAGCGCATCCCTGTCGGTTTGGGTGTTTGACCTTCACGCGGATACGGGGCACACGATGTCGCTTTGCCAACGACATATCCAAACCCTTCGAGCTCCTCAAGACTGGACTGTCTCAGACGAACGAGACGGAACTCCTCGACTTTGGACCGTAATGGCCGACGAAGTCACCGCTCCGACCTCGAAACGAGGCCGTGTGCGACGCCAACGAGCTGACAGCGGACGCATGTTAGAAGTCGAAGAACTGCAGCTGTTTGAACTCGAAAGCGTCGAAAACGAAAAGGTTGCCCCAGTCGCCTCCCTCGACGATGCACGAAACCATCCCCGCTATCACAACCGGTCAACTGTTCGAATCGATGAGACAATCGCTCCGCTGCTCGGTCGAGCGTGACGACTCGTGGCTAGACCCTAGAGAAGATCCCCAGAGCCGAGATCGGTCACGATTACGCGACCATCAGGAGCTAGCGACGCCCGGAACCGTATGTTCCCATCGGCCGTTAAAACCAGGTCATTGCCGTCGTTAGACAGCTGAAGCTGGACCCCGGTCTCGCGCTCAAGTGTGGGACGTGCTTGGTTCAAGGCGTCACGAAGTCGTTGGCGACGTTCGGCTTCGATCAAGTCGAAATCAAATTCGACGAAATCACCTGGTTCGGTTCCCGAAGGTCTCATTTGCGCATCACCAGTCTGGTGGACAGAGCCGCACGGTCTAAGTGAGCCACTGCCCAAGCCTGACACAACGCCACTCGACAATGTCAATGCGCAGTAGCGATACGGTATCGAGGGTGGATTTGGTTGTGCCGATCGCAGTCTCTTTGTTGTTCATTTATGTGGTGTACCGCATCGGGCTTAAACTCATGCTCGGGTTCTCTCGCCCTGTTCCGCCGCCCCCACCCCCTGGGGAACTCCGAAAAGTCAGGTTGACCTATCTGTGCACCCTCTGTGGGACTGAAGTCCGAATGACACGGTCACCAACAGCTACCCCAGAAGGTCCCAAGTGCTGCATGGAGGAGATGGAACTTGTCCGCGACCACGACAACGACTAACTAGCACCTGGTTTCCACAACTTATCCACAGTTGGGGACAAAGAACAAGATTGTAATTTCCGCGCTAACGGTCGCGTGTAGCTAGCGCCACCGGGTCGCAGAGAGAATCCCCAGTAAGACGAAACCAAGTCCCCCAAGAATCCAAGAACTAGAAGGGCTGCCGGGAAGCCAACTCATGTAGTTGGAGAAGATGACCGCCACACCCACCAACAAAAAGATCAAAATCATCCAACCAAACCACGCCGCGCTTGGGGGGAGATCACCCGAGAGAGACTCTTCGACAACTTCGCCTTGAGGGCGAGTGCCCTTCGGAGTCAACCGGCTGGTCTTTTTAGGCCTGGTCATGACGGTTGAGGATAGACGCATGAGATAAACCAACCACCGATCTACATCATCAAATCTGAAGATTCACACTGTGTGGTTGTTAAGAAATGTCTTTTAGTTATTCGGTTCGACCGTCACAAAGCCACTTCCAGGGTTAGGGCTTGGATCTGGTGCCGCATCCCCGGAACCAATGATCAACACCACTTCAGAACCAAGTAATAGATCGGTGCCGGGGGAGGGATCCATTCCCAAAACTTGTCCGATCTGCGGATCACCGGCCCCTAAGGCCTGTTCGACGCGTTTCACTTGGTAACCGAGGTTCTTCAGCGCGTTCTCCACCTGGTCCGCGTCAGTGGTACCTAATATCTCAAGCGATGGCACCTGTCCCGTCGCTGGACCCTTCGACACAACCAAACGTACGACGCTGCCTCGCTCTGTTACGGAACCGAATCCGGGCTCCGAACGAATCACCGTGTTCACCGGAAAATCTAGTGAATGCTCCCTCAACACTTCCTCAAGGAGACCTTGTCGAGCGAGAGTAACCCGCGCATCAGAAATTGACTGGCCCTCTACCGAAGGGATTTGCACCTCTCCCCGCCCGATCGAGACTGTCAACGTTATGACGGTGCCCTGGGGTCGCTCCTCAGTACTCGACACGCTTTGCTCGATGACGATATTGCGAGCGTAGTCATCGCTCTGTTGCTCTATTCGCTCTACCGTGAAGCCAGCGGCGAGCAAAATTTCCTCTGCCTCTAGGAAGTCCAACCGTTGTACCGCCGGGATCCTGACAACCGTCAGTCCTTTCGAAGCGAAGAGACGGATCGGGTTATCTGGGTCGTTTGGATCTGCGAGGAGTAAACCTGCCCGCGGGTCCTGTTGAAATATTTCGTTGGGTGGGGTGTCTGGACGCTCTTGGAACTCAATAGTGATGTGTTCGAAACCATCGTCGCGGAGCTGTTTCTCGGCTTGTTCCCAGTCAAGACCAACTACCGCGGGCACTCTGAGACGGCTACTTACTTCGGCCGAAACTTGAGGATTGGTGTCTCCACTGTTCGGGTTAAAGCCGTTGACCAACAGATACACCAAACCCGCCACCACAATCAGCAGGACCAGCAAAAGAGTGACCCATATACGTGTTCTGTCCGTTGCTTGGTTTCTTACTCCAGGTGGATCAACGTTGGAACTGGGAGTTCTCGAAGGGGGTGCGTCCCCCGCGGTTTCGGTTGGAACTGTGCTTTGCGGAGATGGTCGAGTACCAGGTGACGGGGTTAGATGTGTTTGAACCGTCGTCTGGGGGACCGCTCCACCGTTTTGTGTGGCGAGCACCTGTTGCCCGGTGCGAAAACGCCGCAAATCGCCCCGCAAATCGTCAGCGGACGCGTAACGGCGCTCGGGATCTTTAGTAAGGCCGAGAAGACATATCGCCTCCAATGCCGGCGGCACGTCGCCGTTGAATTGAGAAGGCGGGATCGGTGCTTCCTGCACGTGCTTGTACGCGATCGATACCGGGGTATCACCGGTGAACGGCGGACCCGCCGTGAGCATCTCATAGAGCACCACCGAAAGGGAGTAGACGTCACTTCTGGGATCCGCTGCCTGTCCTTGAGCTTGTTCGGGAGAGAGATAGGTAGCGGTGCCCATCACCGACCCAGCCTGGGTCAAATTGTCCGCGGTGTTCCCCGTCAGCGCTCGGGCGATACCGAAATCAGTGACCTTGACCTGCCCCGCAGTCGTGATGAGGACGTTTCCCGGCTTGACATCTCGATGCACAACACCGTTGCGGTGAGCGAACGCCAACGCAGCCGCGATGTCTATCGCGATATCAGCTGCCCGGTCAGGGTGCAATGGTCCCTCGGCTCTGATGATTTCGGCGAGGCTTCGACCCTCGACATACTCCATAACGATGTAATACGTGCCCGCCTCTTGGCCCCAGTCATAGACACTAACCACGTTGGGTTGGTTCAGATTTGCTGCCGCTTGGGCTTCTCGACGGAACCGTTCAACGAACGACGCATCGGTCGCATATTCGGGAAATAAGACTTTGACCGCGACGGGTCTATCCAGGAGCTTGTCACGCGCGAGAAACACTTCGGCCATACCGCCACGAGCGATGCGCCGGTACAACTCGTATCTTCCGCTGAAAATGGGTCGGTCGCTGTCAGACATGGGTGTTTCTGAGGGGGTCACTGCGTCCCCTCTACGTTGGGACTCGGGAGGCGCAACACAGCCTCAATGATTGAACGTGTAATTGATGCAACAACAGTTTCAGCGGCGTGCGGGTCGCTGAGTTCGTCACCCTCTAGCAATACCGCAATAGCAAGCTCCGGTTGCGTCACTGGCGCTAATGCCACCGCCCACACATGTGGCTGTTCGGCAAAGCCCGATGCCAGGATGCCTCCCACTTCGACATTCTTGAGGGCGAGCCCCTGAGCATTCCCGCGTTCAACATTTTCTGCCAGCATGCGTCGCAGCGTCAAAGCGGTATCGGGCGCAATGACTTGGCCCAAATTATTTGGCGTGAAATCCCGGATAACAGAACCGTCATGACCTTGTACTTGATCAACGACATGAGGGCGTATTCGTTGCCCGTCATTGCCGACCGTTGCGAGTAGATGCGCTACGTGAAGAGGCGACAGCTTGACACCGATGCCGGCTGCAACGTGGGGCGCTGATAGTGGCTCTTCGCCAGATTGTAGAAGGCCATCTAGCTGGTTGCCGAGGTCGGTTGAAATGCTTTCCGTCAGCCCGAAACGTTCAGATATAGCGCGTAGGTTCGCTCCCCCGAGCTTTAAGCCGATAGTTGCCCAGCCGGTTCGGCAGTAGGTGATGAACAAAGAAGCCATATCCCCGCCGCAGGTGATGTTCCCGTCGTTCTTGATGGCTTGGGTAGGCACTGTGTCGCTTTGAGGGGCCACAAAATCGGAGAGGCCGACTTCGATAGCTGTTGCCGCGGTCACCAGGGTGAAGATCGCGTTCACTTCGGCAAGTTGCGCGTCGGCTCTGTTGACCAGCGGGCCTTCTGCATCGGATTTCAGGGCTACAAAATCATCAGCAACTGAAACCAAATCATGAGACGACAAGTGATTGGGGTTGAAGTGAGGTGCGCTCCACATCGCTAGGACTGCGCCATTTGCCGGGTTGATGACCACCGCCGCGCCTTGATGTCCCGCGAGAGCAGCTCGCGCCACCAACTGGACATCGTGCCTCACCGATAACTTGATCTGGCCGGTGCGGGCGCGATCAACGAAGAAATCCCGTTTGTCCTGAATCCGTACTCCTAAATCATCCCCAGCCAGAAAATCATTGTGGCTTCGCTCCAATCCGCCGCCCCCATGCTCAGCGGAAATGAAGCCAACGAGGTGGGCGTACAGAGAACCATACGGGTACTGGCGCAAACGTGGACGTGCTCCGCTGACGGTTACCGTCTCGGCAACGATTTCCCCGTCGGCTGTGCTGATGGAACCCCTTGGCGCGTCAAAAACCATTGTGATGCCACGAATATTTTGCGGGTGGTCGCGAAGGGCATCTGCTCGAACCACTTGTGTGAGTTCAAGTTGGACGAAAAGCAGGACATAGATAACAAGGAGACCGACACCTATGTGAAGAATTCGCCGGGTCACGACTGACGCTCCGCTTCGAGTTTGATTCCCGGCAGAATGGTGGTTTGATCGGACGCTTCAGGGACAGTCTCAGAGATTTTCAGTAATAGCGCTAATGCCAGATTCCAAGTGAGGAGAGCAGATCCGTTAATGGAAATAAATGGCAGCGACATGGCGCTAGGGGGTAAGAGACGCAGGGTGGTCGCCACCGAAGCCCAGGCCTGACTCCCCAAGAAGACGGCGATCCCGATGGCGAGCACACCGTCGAATTCTCTTCTGGCTTTCGTCGCGATGCGCAAACCCATGCCTGCCAAAAGCAGATACCCCGATATGACCGCGGCTGCCCCAACG
>CEVI01226254.1_pt1 | contig 11141 bp, 20 predicted proteins | sample 531471 | NCBI WGS metagenome assembly CEVI01 (sample SAMEA2623513, study PRJEB7988) | marine metagenome | isolation source: saline water (ENVO:00002010), including
TCATTACAAAACTTTAAAGGCGGATTTATCCTAGTAAGTCATGATAATTACTTTGTAGAAAGCATCGGCTGTAATAGGCAAATTGTTCTATAAAATAGTCATTTAAAAATATGCGTACTAGGGTGGTTGTAGGTAGATTACAAGGAATGACAATGAAATTTAAAGCCACTAACCATGTTTTTATTGCTTCGGCTTTTACCCTTGGTTTACAAATTACCAAGAAGTCGCCGTTACACAATAAATTATGTATTGATTACGTTAAGATAAAACTTATCAAAACTTTCTCCAAAAGGACGTAAGAATGATCAAGTTTATAGAATGTGCTTTGATCATTAGCGGCTATTTACAGCCACTAATTACAATGCTCATTGGTTGTGCAGCGATTTACATAAGTGTTATAACTTTTAAAAATGCTAAAGAAACAAGGTTACATAATGAGTTTTTAGAATTAAACACACTTAAAAGAGATGCAATAAAGCTGATTTCAGAAATGACAGCTGATCAAACCATTTCGACTAATCGAGTTAGAGAGCTTTGCAATGAAGCTATTTTATTAGATCTTGACGAACATGAAGATTATGAGTTCATAAATGCTGAAGCTGAGAAAATCCTCGAAGAACACCTCGTTGTTTATAATGATGTTAAAACAAACCTAGAGCATTTAATTTCTGTCATTCACAAATCAACAAGTATAGATAATGTGATCAATACAATTCATAATCTTGAAGAAATAAAGCTCAAAAATAAAAGTGAAACTGATGCACTTTATAACGAATATAAATTTAGATTTAAGTTAAGACTTCAACAATTTGAAGTAGCCAAAAAAAGAAAATTGCTTATGGCAGAAGCTAATAATAAACCTAATCTTTGAGCTATTAAGTTTAACCATAGTTAATACAGACTTTGGCTATTAAGAAAGCTACAAGCCATCTAGGTGCTTTGAGTCATCTAACAATTTGTATGTCAGTAAAATGATCTCGTAATATGCTCATGGAAATGAAGTAAGTCAGGCTCAGGGTGATAGATTTACGAAATACAAATGAGCATTTTATAGAAACAAAGAAATCGTGAAAAACCAAATTAAGCAAAAAAGGGGCTAAAAAACCTTAAAATCTAACGACTAATGAGGCTGTTTATAAAGACAAATACTTTATTTAACATAATGTTTGCAGGAGGAAGCGACCGCGACGCTATCCCTTGCTGAACTTGGGTTTGTATATTTATTCCCCGCCAATTTGACGGGGGTAAAAATCCGCTAGGCGACATATTGGCGCCATAATTTAGCACGTTCAACATCTCCAGCCTTTTCAGCCTTTGCAACTTCTATTGCAGCCACAACTTTCAAGGGGTCAGGGTGTTTGCCAATAGTTGCGATCATTAAAGCGTTATCTTCACTAAATTCATTGATTCCTTGCCGAATCTTAGAAATAGCCTGTTTTGATATACCTAACAGTTTTGCTGTCATATAGTCGGAATCAATATCCACGGTGGCTTTAAACCAATCGAGTAGTTCGATTGAATTGCTTATTTTCATAACTTTTCTCATTCAGGCCGCAAGTGCAGAAGCTTAAAATAATCTAATTTCAGGTGTTTGCAAGGTAACTTGCCAATTGACATGGTCGATTGCCAAGTTACTATAAATACGCCTCGGCAGAGGTGTCATTCAGGTCAGCGGGGCGGCTGAGGGGGTCGCATTCTTTAGTTTAGCCCCGTTCTCTTAATTTGATCTGAATGATTAGTTTAAACGTCCCTGAATGGATTTAACGCGATGACAGAAAAACTCAAAAAATTAAACCTTTCTACCGCTCTAGGTACCCAAATCACAGTAAACCTTACAAATGGCATCATCAGTTCAGATGGTGGCGCATCGGTGTACTTCGATAATCTTGATTTTAACGATGATGTAGAAATAGTGATCTGCAACAAGATGGTAAATTTTAACCGTGTTTGCTGTGGGGCATTTCAAGTCATGCCAAGTGATTTCCTAAAGCTAAAGGAAGCAGCTAAAGCTCACCAATACAAAACAGAACCAGCCTAGTGCTGGTTTTTGTGTTTATAGCTAAAGCTATCAAGGTAGCTTTAGCTATAAACACACTCGTTAAATAAACGGCTGCGGAGCTTTAGCGCTTAAATTGGATCATAGTGTTTTTGTGGTTTGAGCGTGCCGCAGTCGTGAGGGCTGAGTGTCCTAATAGGGTTATCACGGGAACAATACCAACAACCCTACATGTACGAAGCGATAGCGGCAACGGCTAGGACAGGCGCCCAATTGGGGTAATACAAGGCTCGCAACCTTGCGCATAATCACCGTTAGGAATACGGCCAACGCTATGAGAGTGAGCATGGGTATCAGGGGTGCATAGGTTGAAAGCACTTGAATAGTCACTCTTGCGGTTAGTTTACCAGGACGAACCGCCATCCGAAGCAAAGGCTTACCAGTACGTACTGAGTCAGTGTGTACTGATAAGCCCCTCAAGCGGCTTTGGGTGTGGCGCCTACATTGCAATTAGCATAAGTACCGATTGAGTTCGGTTAATCTTATAGCGGTTTGCAAGGGGCTTGCTGCACCCGAAGCGCAGCGAGGGGCAGCAAGGATATAAGAGTCCCCAGCCCTTTTAGGGCGCGCATTATAACCAGGAGAAAAGCCCCGCAGGGGCCATCATTTCCCTGGGCTGCAATGGCTCTTTATTGCGGCCCATACAACCGCGGGGCGTAAGTGAGGAGCAAGGCCCTGCAAGGGCAACATTATCGCGCCCGAAGGGCGCAAAAAAAAATGACCTGTTTTGATAAAAAAGCCAAGAAAACCTTATAGGGCGGTGCGGTATGTGCGTCAACAAGACGCGAAGCGGCTTTTGTCCACATATCCACGGCTTATTGTATTGTGCGGTAAGTTGGCAACAAGGCCCGAAGGGGCTTTTGTCCACTTATCCACAAATTTCGTTTTTTTCGTTAAAAAACAGGTGGTTATATATAAATGTCTGATTCTATTAAGAAAATTCACTCCCAAATCGAACAGGTGGTCTTGCTTGAGAAGCAAGTTGAAGCTGCTAGTGCGTTAAGTCTCAAACCTAAAGCCCTGGCATTGGCTAAAGCACAGCGCGTGTTATCAGTGTTGCTTATCAAAGAAGTGGTAGCACTTCGCCATGATGTTGATCAGTTACTCCGGGAGCGTTCACATGGGTAAAGCGGTACTAGGTAAAATCACATGCCCTCACTGCGGTAGCGAAGACGCAACTGTACACGAACAGGCTAGTCGTTCAGCGCGTTTATATTACCGCTGTATGGATGGCCCAAACGGCCCTTGCGGCACAATTCAATGCACACTCCCGGGAGGACAAAAGTTCATTCGTGACAACATGCGCCCACTTAATGGCGTTGAGATTGACGAAGCGGCACACGAAGCCGCAGAAGTAGCCCGTGAAGAACAAACCAAAGTAGCCGAAAAACACGCGCCAAAGCGTAAAGCTGGCTTACTAGACGCCATTTTTGGAGATGACGATGAGTAGTAACGACCAATTAGAAAACGAGGTACCAGAACAGCAAATTGATGACATTGCTAATCGCTTAGGTACGCCTAATTTTGATGCCTTTGGGGATGATGACAGCCCTGATATTACCAAACAGATCCTTGCTGAGGATGGGCCTAAGGAAAAACCCAAGATTAACCCTGGTGATTTACTGTCAACAATGATTGTATTCGGTACTAACTACCTAGCAGCAAGACGCGGTGAGCATTGGGTTTTACGTGAAGATGAAGCGCGAGAACTGAGCCACTGTATTGATGAAGCCATGCCTGATGTTGAAATGTCACCACTTTGGGCATTAGGCGCTGTATCCGTTGGAATATTTGGCCCACGCATTATGACTGATATTAGTATTAGCCAGGAACTAGAGGAGAAAAGCGACGATGAAACTACCACCGAAGCAACAACCACTAAAGCGTCATGATGCGAGTTTACCTAATCGCAATATGCTGATAGTGGGCGCCAGTGGTAGCGGTAAATCGGCTTTCTTGCGTAAAACGGTAGACTTTAAGCAACCGCGTATTGTTGCCTGGGACCCTGACGAAGATTACAAACTCCCCCGGGTGCGCTCGATGGCCGCATTCGAAAAGCTGGTAAAAAAGTCAGGCTTTGGGCCAATACGCTGTGCGTTAACCGTTCGGCCAACTGAGGAAAACTTCGAAAAGTGGGCCGCCCTGGTGTTTGCTATTTGTCATCAAGCGGCGCCTATGGATATTTTGGCCGATGAAATAGCAGATGTTACCCGCATTGGTAAAGCGCCGCCTAATTGGGGGGAGTTATGCCGCAAAGTGCGTAAATATGGGGCTAGGCTATGTGCTATTACCCAGCGCCCACAAGAATCAGATAAAACCATCCTTAACCAAGTTGAGTTTACCTGGTGCGGCGCACTTAAAACGTCAGCCAGTTATAACTATATGGCTAAAGAAATGGATTTATCAGTGCAGGAACTTAAATCTATTGTGAACATTGATCGCAAACAAATTCAGTATTGGATACGCAAAGGAACCGAAGCGGCCAAGCTGGAAACTATAAGGTTTTAGTTATGCTAAGTATGTTAGAAGAAATGATATGCAACTTATTAGACTTTTTTGAATGGTCAGTGAGGAGTGGCGCCATACTGCTAATTGTCAGCTATTTTATTTTTGTACTTTTACTTATTTTTATTAGCTAAAGCTATAAATTCAAAATGTTTAACAGGCCGTATTAGCTATAAGTAAAGCTAATACGGCCTTTTTTATTCCCCTTTACCTTGCAGGCTCCAATCCCGTGCAACTACATTTGGAGCCGCACATGTTTACTAAAAATCGTTTGATCACCGTTGGTATGGCACTAGCTGCTTTTGCTGTTATCAACAAAGTTCGCGCTCTGCGTCCAGTTAAAAACTTAATTAACTAGGAGCCGTCAATGCGCAATATTTCTAAACTTCCAAGTATTACAGGCGTTGAACCTGGTAACACAGTTTCTTTAGACGTTCCCGTTGGCCTGACATACGACAAAATCCACTTCAAATATTCAGGCGCCACAGCAGCCCAGCTTAAAAATATTCGTATTGAGCTAAACGGTAAGCTGCTTACTGAATATAAAACCCTTCAAGATGTACTTAACGAAAACAACACGTTTAAACGTGAAGTACTTAACGGCTATGCAACTCTGCACTTTGTACGTGATGAACTTAACAGCGCACAAGGCCCACAGCTTGTTGAACAACGTTTCTTCGCGTTGGGTACCGCTGGTTTATCTACGGTACAAATTAAGTTTGATATTGACCCTGCAGCGGTTGATCCAAAACTTGAAGCTTTTGCTGAAAAATCAGACGCAGTTATGCCAGGTTGGCTTTTTAAGCGCCGTTCGTTCTACAAGAACCTAGTTGTTGGCACAACTGAAATGGAAAATATCCCACGTCCAATTGGTGCGCATATTGCGCAAATTATCATTAAGGCGCCAGGTGTTACTGGAGCAGAGTTCTTAGTTGATAATGTTAAGTGGCGTGAAAACATTCCGCTAGAGCTACACAATCACATCTTAAAGCAACATGGCCGTAGCCCTCGTGTAGATGAGTATTTAATCGACTTCATGATGGAAGGTGATATGTACGGCACGTTAAAGCTGGATGCTGCTATTCGTGATATGCGTTTACGTATTGACTCTGATACAGAAGGCCAAGCGGAAATCATCGTTTATTACTTTGCAGATTACGCAAAATCGAACTTCTAAGGGGGCGGTATGAATCCCAGCATGTTACCCGTTGGCGCCGTACAACCAACCAGCTCTATTTGGGGCGATATGGGCGGCTTTTTGTCTGATGCTGTAGCGGCTTATGGTCAATTTGAAACCATAAAAGCAGCTAAAAACAGCACAGGCCAAGGCCGTTTGGAGTACACCAGTACGCCAGAACTTAAAAACGGCGCCGCTCGTTTAGTGGATCAAGTACCCGCTGTACCAGGTCAAAACCAAAACTCAGGTGAGACTATGGTATTCGGCTTTCCACAAAAAAACGTGATTATGGCGTTTGGTGGCTTACTCATTCTTGGCCTAGTGCTTAAGGGGCGTAGCTAATGCAAAACCCTAAAAGCTTTAAATACTTTGCGTATGGCGTTGCTGTTGCAGCAGCTGGCGCTTTAGTTGCCGAAGTGGGCCGCTCACTTTACCGAAAGTATTTCGGGGGTAAGTAATGGGCCCGTTTACGAGTGGCGGTGGTATGAGTAACTCCAGTGCTGCTAGTTCAGGCACTGGAGACCAGGCAGCTAATGTCGGCTTTCAAGGTGGCAATATCAACTTCGGTTCAAGCAACAATAATCAATTGCTGATTATTGGCGCCGTTGCGTTGTTTGCCTTGTACTTACTTAAGAAATAACGATGCGTATCGCACACAGTAGCGAACTGGAAAACATCAAATCAGCAGCTGGAAACATCAACGATTACGCTGAAATTAAGCGACAAATAGACCAAAGCCAGGCTTTACTTGTTGAGTTCCAAAACTGCTACTGTGTGCTTCGCCTGGATGATGACGGCTTATGTGTCGTGTGTGCTGAAGGGCAAAACCTCCTAAAAATTGCACCTCACATTGTCCGTATTGCAAAGAAGCTAAATACCTCATCAATCGTATTTCATACCAAACGCAAAGCCTTAGCGCGCCATTTACGCGCTTACAATTTTAACTATGAAATGACCGACACCAGCGGCCATTTTGTGTATAGGATGGTTTTATAATGGGTAGTAAATCCAGTTCAAACAGCCGTCAACAAACCAATAACACCAGTACGTCTTTAGGCGTTCAAGGTGATAACAACGGTTATATGACGGTAGGTGATGGCAACACCTACAACATACAACAAACAGACCACGGTCTCATCGATGGGTTGGTGACAATTGGCGGTAACTTAGCCGATAACGTGTCCCAGGCGTTTAATGCGGCCAATGATATGACCTATCAAAATAACCTAATGACCGAGAATGTCACCAATGGCGCCTTTGATTATGCCCGTGATGTAAATAGCGATAGCTTAAGTTTTGCTGATAGCGTTACGAGCCAATTTGGTGATGTAGTACGAGAGGGGTTTGGTTTTGGCCAAGATGCACTCGATAGTGTTTCTGCTATCAGTGGTGATGCTTTGGCCTTTGGCGCTGATGCACTAGCAGATAACGCTAACCTAGCACGTGACAGTATTATGGCTCAAAACTATTTGGCTGAATTATCAGTAAGCGAAAATAGTGATTTAGCGCGTGACGTTGCAAGTTTATCTGAATCGATGCACGCAACAAATACGGCCTTTGCGAATAACACGCTTAATAGCACTATCGATGCAATTAGCGATAGTAATGACCGGGTATCAGAACTTGCCTATTATTCAGTCAATAATAGCAGTGACCTTGCACGTGACTTTGCTGCAGGAAGTGCAAACTTGGCAATGGAAAGTTTAGACAGAACTAACGAAGCCTATGCGGATGCAGGTAAGCAAACTTTACTTGCGAGTGAGCAAGCGCTTCAGTTCGTGGACGACATGAGCCGAAGTGATGACAGTCAATTAGCTAAAGACACAAACAAAACCATGATTTGGGTTGTGGCTGTCATGGCTGGGGTGTTTGCCCTGGCGTTAACCGTGGGGAAACGATAATGCTGTATAAACAAACTATTCGTGCGGGTGAAGTACGTGAAATTAACAAAGTTGGCCGTCAAATTAAAGTTATTAATTGTGAAGCTAGCTTAGAACTTCGTGTGTTCTTAAAGGGGAAGAACCTCTTAACGACCGAAGTTAGAAGCGGGTTTGACGTGTCTTTCCTTCAATTTGATTCAATTACTATTCAATCTGAACAGCAACAGAAAATTGAAATTTGGGCAAGTGAAAACCCTTTAGGTTATGAAGCTCCATCAAAAGGTTCTAACCAATTACAAAGCTTGTTAATTGAGCATTACGGTGATGACCAAGTCGCTTTCGACTTCGAAGCTGGTCGTGTTGCTGTTTCACTGTATTCTGAAAAAAATTTCTTTGTAGGTGGCCAGGGTTGTACTGTCGAAACTGGATTACCCATGTCACCAAATACTATTCATAAAGTTGAGGGGGCTGGAGCGTTAACAATTTCTATGGATATACCTGCGAATCAAACATTGTCTGGTAGTTTTGAGTCTCTCTCTACAGACTCATCTGGCGGTCATGAACTTAGATACCCAACTGTTTTAAACGAGAGCTTTTACGGTCTTAAAACCGCTGCGTCACACGGATTACTTGCTAAGTTTGACGGTTCTTGGACGTTAAATGTGTCAAATGATGTCAATTATTATGCGCTATTTATGTTCGATGATGGTGTTGCATACTATGACGATTTCTATCGACTTCAGTTCAAATCAAAAAGTGGCGCTATAACTCAATTAGCACCCACGATGCCAAGTTTTTTCTCGGGTAATTCTGTAGAACGATGGGTTTGCGCGACAGGATATATTGATTCTACAAGCTCTAATTTTAAAGCTGTCAACGTTGATAGTGGTGATGTTGTTGAACATACGCATCCAGCCAGTGTTAACGCAATTCACTATTCAAAATCATTGAATAAAACATTCTTTGTGCAAGGGGGGAATGTAGTAACAACAGATGGTTTGCCAAATGAATGGGGCGGAATACCAGCACTAACAGAAATCTACTCAGGTAGTATCGGTGGTGTGCCAAACTCGCGTATCACGGAAAACGATGAGTACATCGTATTTAGCGGTGATTTAAGTGCGTTAATCATCAATAAAGCTGATATGTCAGTAACCGCTGATTCAAATAAAAATGTTGTCTTTGCAAGTCGTGACGGACGTGTAAAAGCATTTGACGAAAATCAATTTTATATCAGTGAAAATGGCGGGGCGACATGGGGTGTTGCTGTTCAAGATACTGCTTTAAATCTAGTTTATGCAAACAGAAAATATTCAGTGATTGAGAAAAAGGGCGAGTTTTATATTTTGCGAGAGTTTGGAACACCGACAGTTTTTAAATTCGCTGCTAAAAAAGAAACGTCAAAACCTAAAGCATTAATCAGAGCAATGAGACAGGTGATCTAATGTCTCAAAACACACTAATTACGCTCACTTTCGTTACTGTCATTTTGCTATCTGGAGCGCTGTATATGGCTAAATCTAAAGGCTTACGCAACAACAACCCATTGAACATTGAAGAAAACGGCACAGCCTGGGAAGGCAAAACGGGTGATGATGGCCGCTTTGTTACCTTCGAAACCGTTGAACATGGCTTAAGAGCAGCAGGGCGCATACTTCGCACTTATGCCACTAAATACCAGCTAACCACGATTGCCGGCATTGTTTCGCGTTGGGCGCCGCCCGTTGAAAACGACACGCAAAATTACATTAATTTTGTGAGTCAAAAAACAGGGATTCAGCCTGACCAGGTATTAACCCGGGAAACCTATCCGCTTGTAGTCGCTGCCATGATACACATGGAAAACGGCTCACAACCGTTTGACCTGGATAAAATACGCCAGGGCTTTGAGTGGGGGTTTTATGGCTAGTTTTATAAACACCAACTTTAAGTGGTTGTTACTCGCCGCAGCTGCGGCGTATTTCTACCGCAAAACGGACGAAGCGGTCAGCAAAGTAACACGGCCAGTTGCTGCGGCGCTTGCTGAAATTCAGTTCGCAATAAACGGGAGTAATTACATTCGCTACCCGAATCCAGGCTTTTACTTAAACCCAGATAAGTTAGACCAGGATAACCGAGTTAGGGATAAGGTTTGGCTAAAGGCCATGTACATGACACATGATGATCATGCAGATTATATCGAACAGATATTCGATAGCACCTTACAGCTTAAAGCGCCTTATATTCCGCTTATAGGTGGTTTGGTTGATGCGGGTACCATTGTCACAGCATTGAAGGGGTAAGCATGGATACCAACACATTAATAGTTATAGGCGTACAAGTAGGGGGCTTTATTGCCACTGTCGCGACACTGAAAAACGACATTAACTGGCTTAAAGTCATCATCAACAAACAAGACGAGCGCATCAAGGCGCTTGAGGATAAACTATGTTAGCAACTATCGGTAAATACTTAGCAGCTAAGCTGCTAACAGAAGCATTTCTAAAGCGCGTCTGTATTGCAACGGCCAAACACCTGGCAAGTAAAACAGATAATGATTTAGATGATCAGCTTGTAGAAGCGCTTAGTGATGCGTTAGAGTAACAGCGCTTGGAACGTAAACAACTCCTAAAGGAAAAGCCCTGGCTTAAAACACCAGGGCTTTTTTTATTGTGCTTTCTTAAGTGGGGTTATGTTCTCCAGTTCCTTGGCATCATCAACCATTTGTTTCTGTAGCTGGTCTATCACGTAATCACTCCAATTAGCAGAGATATCTATCAGTTCTTCGCCCATTTCTTTAATGCGCTCCCGGGAATTTACAAGGCTCTTTAAATGCTCAATCTCAGCGCGTAAGTTAACGATGGTTGAATCTTTAAAGCGGGTGCTTTGCTGTAAGATCCAAACACGCTCTAAGTAATTAGGCTCAAATTTTCGGCCATTGGGTGTCCACAAAAAACCCTCAGCACAGATATAAAAACCTTTCCATCGTCCGGCTTGGATAATTCCCCCGGCAATCTTTTGATCTAATAATTTTAGTGCGCGTTTACACGGTTTATTCGTATTTATCCAACGTTCCAAGGTTCGCTCTGATGCATCCAAATACTCAATTGCAGCCTTTCTATCTAACATACCATTACTAGTTACAAAGCCTGCTTTACGAAGCATCGTTTTAAAATCGGTCATTTTTAACTCCTTTGAATGTCGATTTTGTTAATCCAACATTCATTTTTCAGGATAAAACGCCCATAACGGGGGAGAAAAAAATAAAGTTTGAAAAAAAGATCCAATTTTTTTTAAAAAAGATCGTAAAAAATGAAAAGTTATAAAAACAAGGCTTAGAGGTGCTATTTTGTCTGAACTGCAATAGTGGCCTGAAAAGCGACAAAATAACGGCATTTAACATAATATAAATTATAGGAAGTAATGAATCTATACATAACCACACCTATACTCTGTGTATGCTAAGTCCAATACTAGACGGTATCGGACATTGCAGTGGTGTTTTATCAACTTATTCATTTAATTCGTGGCTGTTTCTTGAGCT
>CEVI01103349.1_pt1 | contig 11117 bp, 6 predicted proteins | sample 531471 | NCBI WGS metagenome assembly CEVI01 (sample SAMEA2623513, study PRJEB7988) | marine metagenome | isolation source: saline water (ENVO:00002010), including
GAATTTGATCCAAAAGATTTTTTTAGTGCATTATCAATCTCTAAAAGCCAAACGAGCAACAACCAATGTCCCATGAATTGTGGCGCTTTACGTTCAACGAATAATCTTAGCTACTGCCCTTCTTGTCTAGGCGTTTGGTTCAAGCATAAAGCACTTAGAAAGATGCTTAACAACTACCAAACAAAAAGAGATAACGCAAACTCCGCCGATACGCCAATTATGGCTGAAGGTATTTTTTCTTTACTTGGGGCACTGTTTAAATAGCAGCATAGTATGCAGTAAGTTCGCGTAGATAGATTTTTAAAAAGCATCAATAAATCATTAATTTAGCATCTCCATATTATTGGTAATAACTAGCAGTTTTTGCACTTAATGAACGCCAAAATTAGTTCTTGCCGCATAAAAGTAGTGGACGAAGATAAAACAACTAACACTATCTCCACTCTGTCTTTTCATCAGCAAAGGAATTTCAATGAAAACGTTTTTATTAATCATAACCACATTACTTTATTCTCTCCCCTCATTAGCGAATAAAGCGTTAGCTCCCACATTCATCAACGTATTTAATGAAGGCCCGCGCCTTGAGGTCATTGATTATGTTTCTAATAATATGTCTGAAAATGTAATAGAAAGGTTTGGTATTGATGCGCATGTAGGCGACTTTCTAAACTCCCAAAATACCTATGGCAAGCTCAAGCTAATAAAGGTTTTACCACCCGAAGGTAACAATGAAATAGTCGAAGTTATATCCAGCAACAATAAGCTAAAATATAACCTAATTATCAATAAAGAAGAGAACCCTCCTCATAAATTTAATTATTTCACATTACAAGACCCTGAATCGCAGGAAATACCTAAACAGCCGATTTCTAAGCAAGAACTAAAAAAAGCACTGTCTAGCTTTATAAATAACCTAGCTGCTAAAGATGCTTTTTCAGGCTCTGTCTTAGTCGCTAAAGGTCGTGACATCATTTATCAAGACGCTGTTGGCTATGCAAATCGAACATGGAATGAAAAAAATAAAATAGATACACGATTTGCCTTAGGCTCAATCAACAAAATGTTCACTGCAATTGCGGCATTACAGCTAATCGAGCAAGGGAAATTAAAATTTGAAGATAAGCTAATCCAGTATGTTGATAAGAGCTGGCTACCCAAAGAACACGCTGATTTGATCACTATCAGGCAGCTCATGACACATACATCAGGATTAGGAAACTTTTTTAACGACGAATTTAATCAAAGTAATAAAGAAATATACAGAGATCTAGCTGCATACAAGCCACTCATATCAAAGAGCGAACTGCTATTCAAGCCAGGTACACGAAACCGCTATAGTAACTCGGGAATGTTAATGCTTGGCTTAGTTATCGAAAAAGTCTCTGGTGAAAGTTATTACGAATATGTTCAAAAGAATATTTATAATAAAGCAAATATGCCTAATTCAGGAAGTTTCGAGCTTGATTCGGTAACAAACAACTTAGCGTCTGGTTATTTAAAAAGATCGTATAGCGACCAGTGGGTAGACAGCCGTTACACCAGAGCGATTAAAGGCAGCCCCGCAGGTGGCGGTTTTTCTACTCTCGAAGATTTACATAACTTTTCTCTGGCTCTAACCGAGTTTAAATTACTCAGTAAAGCTTTTACCGAAGACGCTTACTCTGAGAAGACACAATATAACTCTGCTTTTTGGTATGGCTATGGTTTTTCTGTAAGTGGCGAGCCTAACAATCGTAAAGTAGGACACGGCGGTGCCTATTTAGGGGTTGATGCGCGTTTAGATATTCATCTTGATAGTGGATTCATTGTCGTCATACTAGCAAACCAATCAGATGTGGTCGCCCCAGTGAGAAGAAAAATTGACGAGTTAATCAACCGTTATAATCTATAAGCCCAAACGATACATTTAACTGAAACGACTAAAGGAAGACTTGGATATTGCAAAATTAGAAGCTATCTTAATTTTTATTCTGGATTAGCTGTTTACACAGTAAAAATAAATCGAACACTTCGCTTGTGACGATAGCTCATTTACATTTGAGATAGAAAAACAATTTTAGTCATATCCTTACTGCTACAAGCTTGCAATCAGGATGTATTAATAAAATTACTGAACATTACACTGAGCCCAAGGAAGTTAAGTTTGTTGTAAAACATTTTCATCATCTAGCAAACTTGGAAACAACGCCTAACAAGTTAAGCAGTAATAATTTAGTAAGCTGAAGAATTCAGAGAGGTAAAATAATGAGTAAAGCAAAACTTCCTGTAGCCTGGATTGAGAATCAGCCCCCTATTCAGCCAGGATTATATTTTGTAGCTGTTAGGTATGAAACTGGGTTTGGTTCTTACGATTATATGGATTGGGATGGCGAGAAATGGGAAAAAGATAAATCTATAAAAGTTGTTGGTTGGGTTGCTTTGTGTGACTTTTTAAAATTAATTGATGCTGGTTGGCCTTTAAGTGATGATCAATATTCAGAATTAAAAGACTCGCTTAAAAAATATAAAGCTAACGACGATAAAGGTTTTGTCGAATTTAAGTAAGCTTTACTCATATTATCAATAATAATACCAAATGCTTGGCTAAGTATTCATTTTTCGCCAAATATAGCCAAGCACTTTCTGCAAATTTAGTGGATATTAAGTTGAGGGGGTTCAAAATTCTGTATCAGCTTAAATTGCTAAATATCTAGCACAGCATCTAACCTACCTTCGAAGTGGATGGCTAATTGAAAAATGTAAGATTCCAGCTATGGATTGGCATTGTCCACTCCTTTGAAGCGTTCAATATGTCCACATACATAATTTCATCAAACTATTTTCATTGGGAAATGCGCCCTTTGTTTTAGTGAGCTTTCTAAATTGGCGATGCACAGCCTCATAACACCAGTCACTTTTAAAAATACTCCTCCCTGCGTTATGATGTACCGAGCGCATTATTACCTCTTAATCTCATGATAGAAAAAACATTTAATCAGTTACTCGCCGCTTCCATTTCGGCAATTAATTCAGTCACGTTTACGCCTAAGTTGGTGGCTTTTATCAATCATATTGTAAATTTTGATTGTGCTGTTATAACTGGTTTAAGAGGTAATAAACATCCAATTTATTTGTATGACTCAATTAAAGAGTCACGTGACCTACTTTTTGAGCGCTACTTAACGGCATCGTTTCGTGATGATCCCTTTTATCAGATGATTTTAAGCAACAAAAAACAAGGGGTTCATTCTTTAAAAGATATCATTAACAATAAAGCTAAAATCTCCTCAACCGATTACTCACATTTTTACTTACAAACAGGTTGGCAAGATGAGCTTTGCCTCGTTACTGAGATAGAGCCTGAGCGCTGGGTCATTATTTACTTAGGTAAAACCAAAAAAGACCATGTATTTACTCGTGAAGATATAAACACATTAAAGTCACACTTTTGTCTAATTCAGTCACTATGCCAGCAACATTGGCTACAAGCAGAATTTCTTCTCGCTGAATCTTTATTGCAACCTGCGCTTCACACTGAGAAAAAACGCGAATTAATTAAGCATGCTCTATGCACTTTTGGTCAGCACTTACTTACAAAACGTGAAAAACAAATCGTAACCTTAATTATTCAAGGCCTTGATAGCCAAGAAATAGCAACCCAGCTTGGTGTATCTGAAGGCACTGTTAAAAACCACCGAAAACGCATCTATGCAAAGTTACACGTGGCTTCATTAAGTGAACTTTTCCAACTTTTCTTAAACCACCTCATTACGCAATAAAGCTAAAACTGTCCCTTTTGAGATATACAAATCGCTGTTGTCTATTCGTACTCTGTCAATCTGATAGTAAAAATGAAGACAAGACAGATGACACTTATTCAACAATTAAATGATCGCGGGCTAATTGCTCAAGCCAGTAATCTCGAACAGATGCAGCAGCAACTCAATGATGCACCTCAAACTGTGTACTGTGGTTTCGATCCAACAGCGGGAAGCCTTCATATTGGTCATTTAGTACCACTTATTATGCTTAAGCGCTTTCAAGACGCGGGTCATCAAGCAATTGCGCTTATAGGTGGCGCTACAGGTATGATTGGCGATCCGAGCTTCAAAGCTAATGAGCGCAACTTAAATAGCGAGCAGATAGTCACTGACTGGGTTAAGGCATTAACAAGCCAAATTCAAAATTTATTATCACCTAATTTAGATAAACCCTTACTAACGGTTAACAATGCTGATTGGATAAAGGAAATAGATGTCATCACTTTTTTCCGTGATGTAGGCAAGCACTTTTCTGTCAATAATATGATTAACCGCGAGTCAGTAAAACAACGTCTGCACCGTGCTCAGCAAGGTATTTCGTTTACTGAATTTAGTTATTCTTTGCTACAGGCTTACGACTACGCACAGCTAAATCGTCAGTATGGCTGTAGTATACAAATTGGTGGTAACGATCAATGGGGTAATATTGTCAGTGGCATTGATCTTACTCGCAGGCAAAATAGCGCTCAAGTCTTTGGCTTAACCTTGCCGTTAATTACAAAATCAGATGGCACTAAATTTGGAAAAACAGAAGGAGGCGCGATTTGGCTTGATGCAACAAAAACGTCTCCTTATGCTTTTTACCAATTTTGGTTATCAACAAGCGATGCTGATGTTTACACGCTTTTGCGTTATTACACCTTTTTAAGCTGTGAGGACATTAATGCAATTGAACAACGAGACAAAGCAAGTACAGCTAAACCTAGAGCACAGCTGATCCTCGCAGCAGAAATGACACGCTTTGTTCATGGTGAAAAAGGACTTAAAAGTGCACAGCGCATAACACACGCTTTATTTACAGGTCATGTTCAGCAGTTAAGTTTAAGTGAGCTAAAACAATTAGAACTCGATGGTATGCCTTGCATAGCAAGTGCAACGCAAAACGTGTTAGCGTTATTAGTAGAGGCAGGCTTAGCTAAATCAAAGCGTATTGCGCGGGAGCTAATAGACAGTAACGCCATTAGTGTCAATGGCAATAAAGTAACCTCAGATAATCAAGAGCTTGATTTTGGGTTATTTGACCACTATTGGCTAATCCAACGTGGTAAAAAGCACTTTTGCTTAATTAAGCGACAAGGTGCCTAGTAGCCTTCTCTAAAATGCGGATAAACGTGCCTAAAGCACATTTGTTCGCATCGCCACAGCGCTGTTATTTTTCAAACTACCTGCACATGTTTACTCACAAGCGCCACATTCATAAAGAACTGTTAATAATTGCGAGTTCAAATAGCGAACATTTGCACACTTTTTCCTCTATAAGTTATGAATCGTGTACTTATTTTTACCTTAAAATTAATAAGTAAATTTAACTTATTAAAGAAACTAAACTTTTTAAAAATTAAAAACACCGTAAATTCAATAAAATAAAACTAAAATACCATTTAATTTAATCTATTTTTAACATTTCACAACTTTTCATTCAGATTCAAGACTCCCTTGCATTTAAAAGCGTTTAATAGCCTCTCAAACTTAAAATGACAGCGCTGCCTAAAAGCAGAGCAAGAAAAATAAGCAACCATTAAGTTGCGTTAGTTTGACAACAATTCAGTGTTATGTGCATTCACATAAGTACAAACACAAATGATAAGACAATAGTTCGAATTCAAGGGGATCGACGACAATGTTAAGCTTGAACAAAAATAAATTAAGTTTAGCTATCAGCTTGTCATTGGTAAGTACGGGTATCAGTTTACCTGTATTTGCTAATGAGGCAGATAAAGCTACCACCGATGAAGTAGAAGTTATTCAAGTCCGCGGTATTCGCGGCAGCGTTGTAAAATCACTCAATACAAAACGCTATGCAAACTCAATTGTAGATGCCGTTACATCAGAAGATATTGGTAAGTTTCCTGATCAAAATGTTGCCGAATCGCTACAACGTATAACGGGTGTATCAATGAGTCGTGCGTTTGGTGAAGGTGAGCGTATTAGTATTCGTGGTACCTCAGAAAACCAAAACCGTACTTTATTAAATGGCCAAGCGGTTGGCTCTGCAGATTGGTGGGTCGATTCATCAGCAAGCAGGGGCTTTAACTATACGATGCTTCCTTCTGAAATAGTATCTGGTCTTGAAGTCTATAAATCACCTGAAGCCGACATTGATGAAGGTTCAATCGGTGGTACAGTAATTGTTAGAACACGCAAACCTCTCGATCTCGAAGCAAATAAAATAGCAGGCTCAGTGCTGATGCAACACAGCGAGGTTTCTGGCGAAACAGACCCACAACTTGCAGGCCTTTACAGCTGGAAAAATGACAACGAAACATTTGGTGCACTTGTCTCTGTTTTTAAACAAAAACGTAATCTTCGTCGCGATGGTATTGAAGCATGGAGTTGGACACACCGTGATGTAACCCTAGAAGATGGCTCTGTTATTGAAGATGTGTACACACCTGGTGGTGGTGGTTCAGCCATGTTCACCCAAGAAAGAATCAGAACAGGTTTCAATTTAACACTTCAATACCGCCCAACAGACGATATTGATATTACCTTCAATGCACTTGATTCAACCATGAAGGCCAATAATGCCAACCAAAACTTCCTTTGGTTACCTGGCTATGGTGGTTCACAATACACGTCTTTAGATGTTGTTGATCATGACAAAGTGGGTCGCTTCGCCCAAGCTGGTACCTTTGGTTTATCTGAAACTGGAAATAATGTTCTTGATGAAACAAAAGTTCGTAATTCAGAGCTAAAAACCAATTCATACGATATTAAACTGGTTCATGAAGGCGAAATGTGGAAATCGTCTTACCACATTGGTGTAACAGAAGGTTCAGGAGGAACTCAAACAGACCGAAGCGTTGGCTGGGAAGGTAACACTGTACATAGCTACAACGCGGCAAACACTGAAAGTATTGAAACAAGTTACGCCAACGATCCTGCCGATGGTAGTTTATGGAATTTAGGCTTTTTACGTTATGACTCAAATGATGCACTCGATAAAGAATACTATGCGCAAACAGATTTTGAGCGTGCAATTGATGTTGCAGTATTCAGTAAAATTAAGTTCGGTGTTAAATACCGTGATCACAAGCGTGAAAATGTTCGCTTGCAGTCACAAACTCGCACAGATCTAAACTGGAGCCTAGCCGACTATTCAAACCCTGCACCAAGCGATTTCTTATCGGATATTGGATCAAGCGGTACATTGCGTGATTATGCCATGACGGATCTTGAAAAAGTACGCCGTGATGGTGATGCCCTTGATTGGCAATATAACCTATTGTTCGATAGTAACTTTGCAATAGAAGAAAACATCTTCGCAGGTTATGTGAAAGCAGATATCGATGTTGAAGGTATGCGTGGTAATGTGGGTGTGCGTTTAGTTGAAACCAAACAAACCACAGGTGCTTATGTAGGGCCTGCTGATGCTAAAGTGTGGCAAGAAGAAGAAACCAGTTACTTTGATATTCTTCCAAGCTTAAACTTAGCAATTGACTTAAATGACGACATGTTACTTCGTATTGGCGCTGCACGTGTTATGACGCGCCCAGACTACGCCGCGATGACGAATGCCACAACCTATAACACAGAAACTCGTGTAGGTACGGGTGGTAACTCAAATATCGACCCATACCGTGCAACACAATTTGATGTTGGCTACGAGTGGTATTTCGCTGATGCAGGCATTTTTTCAGCCGCTCTGTTCTATAAAGATTTACAGTCTACTTTAGGCAATAACACTCAAACCGAAATATTTGACGGTGTGGAAATTGAAATAAGCCGTCCGATTAATGGTCCGTCAGGCACATTAAAGGGAATAGAGCTTGGTTTCCAAACAGAAATAACCGAAGGGTTTGGGGTCGCGGCTAACTACACATTTGTGGATGGAGAATCAAAAGACTTAGAAGGCAACGATGTGCTTATTCCTGGTATTTCTGAGCATACGTATAACATCAGCACTTACTACGAAACTGAACGTTTTGGCGGTCGAATTTCTTATAACTTCCGTACTGGTTACGACACAGGTCGTGCATGGCCTGGTTATCAAGATGATTACGGCCAAGTTGATGCCACTTTTAACTTTAATATCACTGAAAACATCACCGCTGTTTTCGAAGCAACCAACCTAACAGATGAGCATACCTTCAGCTATCAAGAGGAAGGCGTTAAGCAAGCACTTACAGGCGTATATGCTGACGGGCGTCGCTTTTCTGCTGGGGTTCGTTTCAATTTCTAGTCGACACACTTGCTAACACAGGTATCCGACTATCGCCATGGATGGTGAGCCTCAATGCCCTGAGGTCTTTGAGCGGTGGACTTTGTTCACCGCTTTTTTTATTGATTAAATAGCATGTGTTGTTCTAGCAATCATGGCTAAAACAAGTACAATCAATGACTAAAGAGCTTTTAAGAATCTTAAAATAAATTACCAGTGTCGCTCATAACCACTCACCCAAAAGATGCAAAACGTGCAACTCGAACCATGCAACTATTTGCATGGCTGGTCACTTATGCTCTTTTATCTTGTAGTGTAAAAGCCGATCTTCTCGATGCCACCTTAGCTTATCATCAAGGCGATTATAACAAAGCTCAGCAGCAGTTTTACGAGCTTGCTCAGTTAGGTAATGTAGATGCGATATATAATATTGGTGTTATGTATTTACATGGTCAAGGCCGTGAGAAAAACCCTGCCAAAGCCTATGCGTGGTTTAATTTAGCCGCAGATTTTGGCCTAGAAGAAGCACGCGATACTGCAAGGCTTATCGCCAAACAAAGTGAACAACAACACCAAGCACTTGAAGATGCATACGCAGCCTTGTTAACAAATATAAGTTATGAAAAGTATGATCAAGAACTGCGCCCAGAACTAACTGCAGAGCCTGTGCATGAACAAAGTGTGTATCGTAGCTATACCGTTGAACCAACCTACCCCGAACACGCCTACAACAATGGTTTAGAGGGTTGGGTTTGGTTAGAGTTTGATATTGATAAAAACGGCGCTGTTGGCGATATTACACTCGTAGACTCTTACCCTAAAAATACGTTTGACAAGCCTCTCATAAATGCCGTCAAACGTTGGCAATATAACGCGCCTAACGAGATAGAGCACGCATATTATAATCGCTCTTTGCTTTATCACTTTACAACCTTCAAAGGTGAGCAATACCAGCAAAGTTTTCAGCGTCAGCAAAAAAGTTACCAAAGTGAAATAAGCGAACTAATAGATGCAGCCGAACAAGGCAATGCGCTAGTTCAATACTATATTGCTAATTGGTTAAGCTCTGATAAGTACAATGCGAGTAAGTTATTGAAATATCATTGGCAAAAAGACACCGCCAGTAGTGAGTTATTACTTACCTCAGCCCGTAATGGTTACGCTAATTCTCAATACCGAATAGGCGCTAATTTGCTGCGCGGTGATTATGGTCGAGTAGACAGACAAAAAGGCTTAAATTGGGTTTTATTAGCCGCGCAAAATGGTTTTGCTAATGCTCAATATCGCCTTGGTCGTGAGTTATTAAACAAACAGTATGTTGATTATGCGCCTAACAAAGCAAGAAAATGGTTAATTGCGGCAGCAGCACAAGGCCACTTTAGAGCTAAGCGCGATTTAGCAGCACTTCTTTTTGAATTAAACGAACCCGCCGCTAATATTCAACACGCATTAGATGATGCATTAAAACTAGATAAAAGCCATCCACAACTATTGTTGCTACAGGCCCAACTTCAACGACAACAAAAACAAATCGAACAAGCTAAGTTTTCCGCACAAGCTGCGCTTAATGAAGCACGCGACAGAAACTGGAGCACTCAAGCCATTTCAGCCTTTTTAACGGTACTTAATTAACCACTTGATGTAACAAAATATCGGTTTCAATACCATCAACCTGACTAAACACCAATTGTGCTCCATCCACAGAGCTACTCATTGTCAAACTAACTCCTATGTCTAACCCATAAGCACCTAGCTTTTTAATAAATATATTTTCTTGTGAAGCAATAACATAACAATACAAAGATAACTGATGGCCTTCACGAAGAATATAATACATCCCCCCTTCAAATAACGCCGGCTTATATAAACTAAGTGATGGCAACAGTTGTGATAAGGGAATATGTTGTTCTAAAGCTGCTGACAGATAAACACGCAATGTGTGCTCATAGTTAATGTAGGACGGATTCAATTGCCACAGAGGCTGAGCTGGCGATAACCTTCGGGGTGTCACATTATTTGCCTTTAATGAGTTACTGCTCAGTTGCAAATCATACTGCCAATCTTGCCATTCACCCTGCTGCGATTTTGCTTGATAAAAAATAGTTTGGCTATCATCAGACCAACGAACCGCATTCAATTGCTCAAAGCCTGAAATAACGGGGACCAATCGGCGTGAAAAAGAATTTATTAAATACACATTTTGTCTTTCATCTAGCAACAATAATGTATCGCCATTAGGCGAAAATTGCAGGTATTTTGGCGTAATATGGCTGGGTAATTGAGCTACTCGATTGGCTACTTTTCGGCGTTGATGTTTAATCCAAATCTCAGCTTGAGAATACCGAGTAACACCGGGGCGCTGTACAGAAATAAATGCAACCTGCTCACCATTGCTTGATACAGTAGGCATGAAGTCCATACGGGTTGAAGAGGCAAGCTGAGTGGTTTTATCGACACTTATTCCGTCACTGTCTTTATGTAAACTGAGTTGATAGGCATTTATTTGCGCTAACCCCTCTGCATGGGCAACGTCGCCATTAACAGGGTTTACATCTAAACTGGCAATAAACCCCATAGGTTTATGTAATGAGTGTTTTTCCCCCTGCAATGTGCTGCGCATCAGTTCATCTTCCACTGACCAAATATGTTTTGAAAACGCGCCATAGATGGGCTGTTGTTTATACTGCTGACGACTAACAATGCGCTGCTCACTCAGGTTATGCAAATTCACTTCGCTTAGTGTGTACCAAATGCCCTGCTTTTCAACAATCAGCATTTTTCCTTCGCCACTAATATCAAACGCGAGAGGTTTAAACTCCCCTATCAAGGTTGTATCTTGCACTTTAACTTTATCACCCAAACTCAGCGTGAATTTCATCAAACGGGGCTGGTTGTCGTGCCAAACAATGCCAAAAAGTGCATCTGGCTTATACCAC
>CEVI01088462.1_pt1 | contig 11064 bp, 8 predicted proteins | sample 531471 | NCBI WGS metagenome assembly CEVI01 (sample SAMEA2623513, study PRJEB7988) | marine metagenome | isolation source: saline water (ENVO:00002010), including
TTCTTGAGTATTATTCCAATATCCAACAAAATTTGAGTATTTAAGTACCAAATCATCATTAAATCGCGTTTTTAATACAAGAGCAATACTCCCGATACCATACTGATATAATACCCATCTTGCTTCGATACGTGGCTCTATAAGATTTTCAGCCTCTACCTTAAGGCCATTGCCATTTATTATTCTATTTAAATTATAACTGAGATTAGCTTCTCTAATAAAATCTGTTATGGGATAAAGACCATTATCATTAAAGTCTATTAAAACATGATTATTTGAATCATTTAATGATGATGCCCAATTTGACAAATCAATATTTACATCATCAATACTTTTAGGAATTGTAAAACCACTAAAACCATAATTACCGCCGTATGTTATAATCGACGTTTTAAAATCTGATATATTATTCGCACTAGCTATAACACTACCATTTGTATTACCAAAACCAATGTCAGCAGATGCTCCATAAGATTCATAACTAAAAGAAGCACTTATGGAATTATCCATAGAACTTTCAGATGTTTGAGAATTAGAATTTTCAGTGTGTATCCCTGTAAAAACAGCATTCGCTCTACCTCCAGATATATAATCTGTGATAACTAGACCTCCATAATTTTGAATGAATTCTTTATTTGTTGTATTATAAAGCTCATCTAGGAAAGATGGTCTCAAATATTTCTCTCTAATTTTCTTTAGTGAGTTGGAGCTTACTAATAATTTATAGGATGCATCCTCGATTGAAACATTGACCTCTCCAAAAACTCTATTTGTCTCATTTATAGTTTCACTTGAAAACGCTCTTTCATATTTATGTTTAGAACCAATACTAAAGACACCTAAATTAATACTAAAATTTGATGAAATTTTTGAAGAATGATTGGACTTAGAAGCAAATCTTTCAAAATTTGAAAATGAAAAACTATTAGCTTTAGATTGTTTTAATTGAGTAGAGTAATAATAATCAGGATTATCCAAAATAAATTTTTCAATATCTATAATTGGATATCTCACTCCTTCAGTAGAACCAATACCATTAGAAATTATGTCATAAGATCTGCCCAAATAATCCTCATTCTGAAGAGAAGATTGCTTCGTAAAATCATTTGATTTTAAAACTTTTTTTTCTTTAGGTAAATCTTTATTACTCAAAATTAAAGGGTCATTAGAATTTCGCTCTCTAATTGTAATAATTTCTTGAGAATCCATATTGCCTCCGTTTTGTACCCGTATATCATCATCACTGCTACACGAGCTAAAAAATAAAGAACCAACTATGGCTCCAAAGACTAAAAATTTGTTCATTTTCATGGGTTGACTTTTAAAATTTAAAATTCAGATATATATTAAAATTAACTCCCGGCATCCACCGGTTTTCTACATTTTGGTACTCCTTATTAAACAGGTTATTTACTTTTCCGCCTAACTGCCAGTTCCTTTGCTTATCCATAGCATAAGAAAGTCCCAGGTTGGTTAAAAAATATCCATCAAGTTGATCACTATGATCGGTTCTGGTAAAAACCTTCCCGTTATATAAAAATTGAATAGATGGTGTAAACCGACTTATTTGATACGTAATATTTCCGTTCAGTTTATGGAATGGCACATAAATCAATTGTCGGTTACTTTTATCGTTTTCTGAAACGTTATAGGCATAATTAACACTGGCACTTAAAATTTGATCTTTAACCAGCTTTTTTTGCCAGCTGATGTACGACTCTATGCCGTAGATCTCCACTTTATCTTCATTACCTGGTCGCCAAACACCATCTGCTCCCGGTACCCAGCGAATCATATTTTCTATCTGATTGTAAAAAAATGTCAGCCCCCACTCAAAAGTTGCGATACTAAAAATATTGCCTATTTCTGCCTGGTCTGAAGTTTCCGGTTTTAATTCTGGATTCCCCGAAGAGGCCCAGTACAAATCATTATAAGTGGGAATCCTAAAATTTCTGGAAGCGTTAAATTGTAAACTATAAAAATCACTAAATTCATAATTAGCGCCTAAAGAATATAGAAGCGGACTATCATAGTTATCGGTAGCTTCTTTACGCAAACCCATTTCATATTGAAATTTATCAGTAAGCGCATGTTTCATTAAAATTGCTGCCGAAAATATATTTCGATCATTTTCAGCAATGCTACTCCCCTCACCTTTCGTATACGTATTTTGGATCACCGCATTTAGCAGGATATCCTTTGAAGCTTCATAGGCCAAATCGTATTTCCCTATGTAACTATGGGCCTTTCCGAAGGTAAAATTATCACTTTCGATATTTCCGTAATATTGATATTCTTCCTGTATAAATGCAAATCTGGTTATTTGGGTAAAATTGGAAAATTCGCTATTCCATTCTAACAAATTGCGATAAGAACGATCAATATATTTTGTACGGTTTTCTGAAGGTCGAATTAAAGAAAAATGACGCTCGCCATCGTATAATTCACTTATAAGCTTAATCGTGTTTTGAGCATTAAAGCGGTAACCTAGCGCAATATTAGCTGAATTATTATAAAATGCTCCATTTAAATTTTTGCCACGATCATTGGGATAATCGTAATCATTATCACTACTATTTCTTGAAACTGCCAGATTTAGGCTCCATTTTTTTCGGGCGGTTTTAAAATTGTAACGCGCATCCAGTGTATTAAAACTACCGTAGCGCAGCAAAAGACGATGATCCTGTTGTTTTTTGAATGATAGAGTATTATTAAGATGAATGCTTCCCCCAATGGCACCGGTCCCATAAACCACGCTTCCGCCGCCACCGCGAACCGCAATTTGATCGTAGGCACCACTATTTACCGTATTAAAATCAATTTGACCGTTAAACTGGGAATTGATGTTAATCCCGTTCCAAATGACCGCGGTTTGTGAAGCTGAAGTCCCTCTAAATGATGGTGAGGAAACCATTCCAAGTCCATTTTCCTTAAAATAAATAGGGGTATTAAAATTTAAAACTTCGGTAAGCAAAGGATTATTAAAGCGTAGCAGAGAATCCGAAAGCCGAGCTTACGTGTTGTCCTGTCGAGAATTTTACCAGTTTTTCGTCACTTAGCATAACGGTATCTAAAACCGTAATTTCACCCGATTGTGAAAATAGCTTAGATCCAAAAAGCCCTAAGGCTACTAGTATAAAAAGTAGTTTTTTCTTCATGTGCCAGCGACTTTTATCCCGAAAGTCAATCCGTGTTTTTATTATTTCTGGCAGGTCTCCTGGCTAGCGTCCTGTAAATTACCTTCCCATCTTATTGCAGACAGTGGTATTTGAAGTTTTTTACAAGCATTCCAATAGGAACAAAGCTTACAGTTGCGGGAACAGCTCAGGTTTTATTAATTAAAAGATTTCAATTACCTACTTATACTTCGTAGTTCTAATTTAGCGCTTCTAACTTTTCCTGATTCCCTTTTAATCGGTATTAGCGAACCAAAATTTCGATGCGAAAATAATCATTTCTTGTAGGAAAGCGACTTAATTTCTAAATAATATTACTTTTGAAGTCAAATTATATTCTTGTGAAAAAAATCGGAATTCTTTTTATTTTCCTTTTAAGCCTTGCCTGCAAAGAAGCGGAAAAGTCAAAAACTTTAGCTGAAAATCCAGAAGGAAAGGAAATTGCTATCGAATATGCTAATGGTTTTTCTATAACTGAATTTAAGGATTACAGCATCATCGAAGTAAATTCTCCATGGCCGGAAGCTGAAAAGTCTTTTAAATATCTGCTGGCTAAAAAGGAGGCAAAAATTCCTAAAAATGTAACTTATGATCAAAAAGTGACGATTCCGGTTCAAAAAATGGTGGTGACTTCTACTACACATATTCCGGCTTTGGAAGCTTTAAACGAAACCAGTACCTTAAAAGGTTTCCCGGGACTGGATTATATTTCTTCAGAACAAACAAGAAATTTAATCGATTCCGGAGCCATAAAAGAGGTTGGTAAAAACGAAAGCTTAAATACCGAAGTTTTAATCGATCTTCAACCAGATGTTGTAATAGGCTTTGCTATTAACGCTGATAATAAAAGTTTTAGCACCATTCAAAAAACAGGAATCCCTGTAGTTTATAATGGAGAATGGACAGAATCCTCGGCATTGGGAAAGGCTGAATGGATTAAATTTTTTGGGGCGCTTTACGACAAATCTAAAGCAGCAGATTCGATTTTTCAACGTATTGAATCTAATTATCAATCGGCTAAAAAACTGGCCGAAACTGCTGAAAATAAACCTACAGTGCTTAGCGGTGCTATGTACAAAGATCAATGGTATCTTCCTTATGGTAATAGTTGGCAGGCACAAATGATAAAAGATGCTAATGCGGAATATCTTTGGGCAGACACCAAAGGCTCGGGTAGTCTTTCCCTATCGTTTGAGTCGGTTTTGGATAAAGCACAAGATGCTGATTTTTGGATAAGTGCGGGGCAGTTTACATCGTATAGCGGAATGCTGGAGCAATCGCAACATTATTCACAGTTTAAAGCAGTTCAGGATAAAAAAGTATTTTCGGTAAGTATGAGCAAAGGGGAAACCGGTGGCGTGATTTTTTACGAATTGGGTCCCAACCGTCCGGATCTTATTCTTAAAGATCTCATTTCTATATTCCATCCACAGCTTTTAGAAAATTATCAACCTACATTTTACAAAGCCTTAAACGATTAATGCAACAAGCAGGAAAACATGTCTCGATATTGGCGATTTTGAGTCTTATGCTGATTGCCCTAACACTGCTTAATATCAGTCTGGGATCGGTAAATATCCCTTTCAACGATATCTTTTCCTCTTTTATGAATGCTGAAGTTTCTAAAGAAACCTACCGCTATATCATTTTAGATTATCGACTTCCTAAGGCATTTACAGCAATAATCGCCGGCTCCGGACTCGCCATTAGCGGATTGTTAATGCAAACCATGTTTAGAAATCCTCTTGCGGGGCCTTATGTTTTAGGTTTAAGCAGTGGAGCAAGTTTAGGGGTTGCCATAGTAATTATGGGAGCCACTTTAATTGGAGGAAGCTTTGTTGCTTTGGCTCTCTCTAAATGGACTTTAGTGATCGCCTCTAGTTTAGGGAGTTTAATGGTGCTTTTTGCTGTTGTTTTAGCTTCTGTACGATTACGGGATACTATGGCCATTTTGATTGTTGGTTTAATGTTTGCCAGTTTAACGGGAGCAGTGGTAAGCATATTAAGTTACTTTAGCCCGGCAGCGCAACTACAGCAATATATTTTCTGGTCATTTGGTAGTCTTGGCGACCTATCCTGGGAAGAAGTGGGTATCCTTACCATTTTCTGGTTCCTGGGCATTAGTTTGGCGATTTTCTGCATTAAAAACCTAAACAGTTTATTACTTGGCGAAGCATATGCCAGAAGTCTGGGGGTTAATATTCGTAGAAACCGAATGCTTATCATACTCGCTACAAGCTTACTTGCCGGCAGTATTACCGCATTTTGCGGGCCAATCGCTTTTATAGGCCTGGCGGTGCCACATTTAATTCGGCAGGTGCTACCGGTGAACAACCACCTTATTTTAATGCCTGCTGTAATTTTAGGCGGGGCGATTTTAATGCTTATCTGTGATATTGTGTCTCAATTACCGGGAATGGAGTTTACCTTACCTATAAATGCAATAACATCTATAATTGGTGCGCCCGTAGTGATTTGGTTACTCATTAGAAAACAAAAATTCCTGTTTTAGATGAAATCAAATCCTCTACATATCACCTTAAAAACATCCAATCTTGAGATTGGCTACCAGGATAAAAATGGCATAAAATCTATTGCTGAGAAGATCAATATTGAAGTAAAAGCTTCAGAATTAATTGCGGTAATTGGTATAAATGGTATTGGTAAATCTACGCTACTACGTAGCATCTCCGGTATTCAGAAACCTATTTCGGGTAGCATTGAAATTGAAAACAAAAATCTGCAAGAGCTAAATGATTTACAACGTGCAGCACGAATTAGCTTAGTACTTACCAATCAGCCAATTTCTAAGAACCTTAGTGTTTTTGAATTGATCGCACTGGGCCGCCAACCTTATACCAACTGGCTTGGAAAACTTTCTAAAAATGATGCTGAAAAAATCGAAAATGCTATTGCACTGACTTCGATTGAGTCACTAAAAGATCGTAAATGTTATGAACTCAGCGACGGCCAGTTGCAACGCGTTTTAATTGCTAGAGCCATTGCCCAGGATACACCTATCATCATTCTGGACGAACCTACAACACACCTGGATATGTACCACAAAGCCTATGTGGTAAAGCTACTGAAGAAACTTGCAAAACAAACACAGAAAACAATCATTTTTGCGTCTCATGAGATTAATCTGGCCATCCAAATTTGTGATAAAATAATTTTAATGCAGCCTGATAAATGTCAAATTAATACTCCCGAAAATTTAATTTCTACCAGAGCTTTTCAAGATTTATTTCCAAAAGATCTAATTCATTTTGATAAAATTTCCAGAGCTTTCCGCATTAAGAATGAAGACTAAAATTTAATGAAAATACAGTCTTTTTTATCAAAACTCAAAGGGCAAATTACACTATTTTTCATCTCAGAACTCAGACAGATTTAATCTAAAATCTTAAGAAAAAACTTGAGGATAAAACCCTGTATCAACTTCAGGGATGACATCTATTTTTTGTCATTTTTAAATATTTAAAGAGCGAATTTCCTGGCGATATTTCCTGCAAAAATCACGTAAAAAACGCAACCTTATTTTAGTAAAAAAAAACACTATTTTTTACTGATTTTAAGCATTAAAAAAGTTATAGTTATATTTGAAATAAACCCACTTGTTACATGGATCAAATTTTGCCGTTTTTAGTTGTTTTCATTATTGCTTTGGCCGTAGGATTTCTTCTTGGAAATCTTATTTCAGGATTAAAATCCAATAATAAAATGGCGATTCAGGAAGAGAAAAATAATCAACTTTTACTTGAGATAGAAAAACTTAATAATCTGGAAAACAAAAATTTAAATGAATACAAAAGTAACATCCAAACTACTAAAGATGAGCTGCTAATAAAATTAGCAGAGGTAAAAACCGAACGTGAGGCCCTACGTAAGGAAAAAGATTTTTTATATAACGAACTTACCCGAAAAAATACCGATTACGAACATCTTTTAGCACGCCAAAGCGAACAGAAAAAAGAGCTCGAAAAGCTACAGGAAAAATTCAGTATTCAGTTTGAAAATTTAGCCAATAAAATCCTCGAAAATAAGTCCGAAAAATTCACCAATTTAAACAAAGAAAATATTCAAAACATCCTCTTTCCTCTACAGGAAAAAATTCAGCTATTTGAAAAGAAAATCGAAGAGGGTCAAAAGGAAAGTATCAATAGGCATGCGATGCTTAGGGAACAGATTATTGGTTTAAAAGACCTGAATTTACAAATGAGTAAAGAAGCCAATAATCTTACCAAAGCTTTAAAGGGAGACGCCAAAATGCAAGGTAACTGGGGAGAGATGGTTTTAGAAAGAGTATTGGAAAAAAGCGGCTTGCAAAAAGATCGTGAATATAGCGTACAACAATCGTTTACTAATGACGATGGAAAACGCGTTTTACCCGATGTAATCATTAATCTCCCCGGTGATAAGAAAATGATTATAGATTCTAAAGTTTCTTTAAATGCTTATGAACGTTATGTAAACGCGACTGATGAAGATGAAAAACCTACACATCTTAAAAACCACCTTATTGCACTTAGAAACCGTATCAACGAACTCAGCAATAAAAACTACCATCAATTATACGATGTAGAAAGTCCGGATTTTGTGTTACTTTTTATTCCTATTGAAGCTGCTTTTGCCATTGCATCGAATAATTATCCCAATTTATACAGTGAGGCTTTCGATAAAAATATCATTTTAGTAACCCCCACAACGCTTTTAGCGGTACTTAGGACTATCGATAGTATGTGGCAAAACGAAAAGCAAAAGGAAAATGCTATCGAAATTGCTACACAGGCGGGAAAGTTATATGACCAATTCACCAATCTTACCGACGAACTTTTAAAAGTAGGTAAACAACTTAGCACTGTTCAAAATAGTTATGATGGTGCCATGAAAAAACTAACCGGCAAAGGGAATTTGATTTCCCGGGTAGAAAAACTAAAAAGATTGGGTGCTAAAGCCAGTAAACAAATTGATACCAATCTTGTAAAGAAATCATCTAACGATCTTTCTAATTTAAATCCATGATAAAGTCATTTCAAATTTATGTCATTCTGAGTTTTACTTTAATGTTATACTCTTTAAATGCGCAGAGCATCTATTTTCCAGAATTTGGAACATGGCAGGAAAAAGAAGCTTCAGCATATAGTTATGACTTTACTGAAGCCATACAATTTGCTAAAGATCATGAGTATAGCGAATCCCGTGATCTGCGACAGGCGATTTTAAAGGGATTTATGCAGGAACCTTTTCATCAACTTTTAGGACCGGTAAGACGTCGTGGCGGACCTGCCGGAATTATTTTAAAAAATGGCTATATTATTTCTAAATGGGGAGATACCAAAAAAGTAGATATGACCTTTAGCGTTACTAAAAGCTTTTTAGCAGCCACTGCCCTACTGGCTATTGATAGTACTTTGATTGCTCCTGAAGATCCAGTGAAAGATTATGTTTGGGACGGTACTTTTGACGGAGAGCATAATGCTAAAATTACCTGGAAAAATTTATTGCAACAAAATTCGGATTGGAGTGGTGAACTTTGGGATTCTTATGATTGGGCCGACAGGCCTCCTAGCGATGGGAATATTGATAGCTGGCGATCCAGAGAATTACACGAGCCAGGATCATATTTTAAATACAATGATGTTCGTGTAAACGTATTGGCTTACTCCCTCTTAAATGTTTTTAGACAACCTTTGCCCAAAATACTAAAATCTAAAATAATGGATCCTATTGGCGCTTCTACAACCTGGCGCTGGTATGGTTACGATAATTCCTGGGTGACTATTGACGGGCTCCAGATGCAGTCTGTTAGTGGTGGTGGACATTCAGGTGGCGGGATGTTTATTAATACTGAAGATATGGCTCGATTTGGTTTGTTATTTATGAATAACGGGAGCTGGAATGGCAAATCACTTATTTCTTCTAAAGTTATAAAAGAAGCCATACAACCTTCCAAACCTAATCCAAATTATGGCTATATGTGGTGGTTAAACCCTGAAAAATTTCAAAAATGGGAAAAAATTGGCGCTCATATTTTTTATGCTGCAGGATTTGGTGGTAATTTTATCGTTGTAGATCAAAAAGAAAATCTCGTTATTGTAACCAGATGGTTGGAACCTTCGAAAATCGAAGATTTTTTAAACCTTGTGTATAAGAATATTTAGAATGAAAAAAGTCCTTTACTACATTCTTGGCGGTATTTTCCTGTTGTTTTTGCTGTATTTTGCATTTGCCTATTTTGCAACCTATAGTGAAGGCACTAGAACCGGTGAACTTATAAAATTCAGTAAAAAAGGTGTTGTTTTTAAAACCTGGGAAGGCGAAATTAGCCAGGGAATTAGCGGTGCGCAGATTTTTAGCTTTTCCGTATTAAAAGAAGATAAAGACGTTGTAAAGGCGTTACAGAAAAACGAAGGTAACTATGTAAAACTTTATTATGTAGAACGCTATGCAACCTTTGTTTTTTGGGGTGACACCAAATATTTTGTCACCAGAGTAGAAGAAGCACAATCCCCACATTTTAGAGATAGATGACCAATTCAAAAGAATTTAAACGAGTAGAAGACTCACAGGTAACCATTTCAGAATTAATGTTACCTAATCGAGCAAATTTTAACGGCAAAATTCACGGTGGTTATGTTTTGTCACTGCTAGACCAAATAGCTTTTGCCTGTGCCTCCAAACATTCTGGCACCTATTGCGTAACGGCTAGCGTAGACACTGTAGATTTTCTTGCTCCTATAGAAGTTGGAGAACTTTTAACCATGAAAGCATCGGTGAATTACGTAGGTAGAAGTTCTATGGTTATTGGTATACGCGTAGAATCCGAAAATATACAGACCGGTGAAAAAAAGCATTGTAATTCGTCTTACTTTACCATGGTGGCTAAAGATAAAGAAGGAAAATCTATTAGTGTTCCCGGCCTTATTTTAGATAATGATCATGATATTAGAAGATTTACCAAAAGTATAAAGAGGAATAAAATGAAGAGCAAAAGGGTTAACGAATTTAAGGAAACCGATTTTGTATCTGAAAATTACCTGCACATGCTGGAAGATTATAAGGTAAAAATAGACCGATAGTTGTGAAGTTTAACGGTTTTATCGTTTCGCTTTTTGGTGTTATTTTATTAGCGTACCTGCTTCCGCAAGGAAATGAAATATTGCCTTTAAAAACCATCACCGATATTGGCATAGGTTTTATATTCTTTTTCTATGGATTAAAATTGGCACCACAGGAAATTAAACAGGGGCTTTTAAACTACAAAGTACACCTAATTGTACAACTCACCACGTTTATAGTTTTTCCGCTCTTAGCACTCGCCTATTTACCTTTGTTCGAGCAAGGAAAAGACTCTGAATTATGGACGGCTATTTTCTTTTTAGCCACACTTCCTTCTACCGTAAGCTCCTCGATTGTAATGGTAGCTTTAGCCAAGGGAAATTTACCTGCCGCTATTTTTAATGCCAGTTTATCGGGACTTATAGGTATTTTTGCAACTCCTATTTGGCTGAGTATCATTTTGGGAAAAAGCGCCGATTTTCAGTTTTTAGATGTCTTATTAAAATTAGGCTGGCAAATCTTGGCGCCTTTGATTGTGGGCCTCATCCTGCAGCGAATTTTTGGAAATTGGGCCAGAAAACACAGTAAACAGCTTGCCCTTTTTGATAAAGGAATTATCCTGATTATCGTGTATAGCAGTTTTAGCAATTCCTTTACTTCTAACTTATTTGACGCTATCGATCTAAGCGGATTCTTATTGTTGATAGTAGGTGTTTTAGTGTTGTTTTTTGTGGTGTATTACCTCACAGCACTTGCGAGTAACCTGCTCAAGCTAACTTTAGAAGATAAAATTACTGCCCAGTTTTGCGGTACCAAAAAATCCCTG
>CEVI01226253.1_pt1 | contig 11043 bp, 16 predicted proteins | sample 531471 | NCBI WGS metagenome assembly CEVI01 (sample SAMEA2623513, study PRJEB7988) | marine metagenome | isolation source: saline water (ENVO:00002010), including
GTGGCCGAATTACACAATATACACCTTCTAAGTTACTCTATATAACATAAAGGGGCTTAGTTTTGTTAAAATTGACTTTCTAGAAAGTCAATTTTTTCTTGTTCCGTTTTCGGATATATTGCAATGATCACAGGGCAACTGTAACCGCTCGCATCATTGTAATAGTGAATTACCTGCACATGTGTAGGTTGTTCCTGAAGTTCAAAAGCTACTTGAGCAATTTCTTTCAGTTTGTCATCACCGAGCAAAGGAAGCTTTGTTGCCCACCCTTGATCACCTATTCCGATTATCTTATCTACTGCTTCACTTCGTCCATCACTCCAACCTCTCAGCCTGTCGGAATAAACCGAAGATATGTTGTCGATAGATTCATCGAACCAACCAGGGAAGCCTTTAGTTTGGCAAATCAAAGCACCTTGGCTGTTCTGATTACTGTAATGGTAGTAATTACAGCGAGGTTTTGGTTCTGTTAACTCTCTTCCATGTAGAGGGAGAGGTAGTGGGATATCATAAGAGACTTCATCTTCGCGTTTATCAATAAAATTCATGTTTTGTCCTTTTGCTTACCGTATAAAATATACGGTTTCTGAGTTAATAGATATGTACTGGGTTCGAAAAAATAGAAATGACTTGCTTAAACTACCTCAGAAAGAAGAGGGACAAATCCACCGATCTTTCCGTCGTAAGTGTTGGGGTTAATCGTATTTCCAGAATTACTAGTGAACCTGTACATACCAGTCGCCTCCCAAAAACTAATAGCTTCGTCTTGGATATCATCGACCTTTAATGGTTTATCGATAGTATCAACAAGATCATGAATAAGCTTTTTCGCATATCCCTTTCTACGATGCATTTCTTTAATCTCAATACTGATCAAAGATGCAACCTCGAACAGCGTTCCTTCTTTAACCATCAGTTGTACCTCACCCACGTTAGAGAGTGCAAATGCATCATCTTCACAGACTCCGCTTCGCTTAGCGTTTACGTATAACTCCTTCCAAATTATTTGGTACATTAACCTGTTTTCACCAGGATTGCTCCTGCCGCAACGTGAGCCTCCCATCAAGCATACGCGGTTATTTTGTGCTGTTATGAGGCCAAAGCCTATTTCTGATAATTCTAGTTTCATCATTAAGTCCTCTATCAGTTGAATAAATAAGTAGGACTATCTAATGGAAGCTTATTCGATGTTCTATAGCAGATGGTTGTGTAATTATAGTTTGTGTTTTGGAGTCCATATGTCAGCAGCATATTTATTAATTCAGAATTATTCGACGCCTACAGGTAACACCTATATATGTCCTGAATCAGTTTCTTTTGGCACTTGCTTGCTCGTAGAGATGGGGGATAACATGTTTTCGCTTCCATCTATTATATTGGTGGTAGTTACATTAGTATTAGGACTTAGAGTTTTGTTTAATACAAAGCTTCTAGTTGCAAAAGTTATTCTTTCTATAGTCTTGCTAGTTCAGGTGGTTGGTTACGCCTATGTGTACACACAGTACCAACAAGCGGCGCAGCAATACGAAGACGCATTAAGGGGTAATGAAAATACTCAAGGCTAGACATTGTCATTTGATTGATTTATCTTCGCAGGCCAGTAAGGCTGGTGGAGCGCAATTATTTTGAAGTTTAGAAAAAAAGTCGAAAGAGATATTCCGCATTACGAAGAGATAGAAGCTGAACTTGCTCTGAGCTTACATTTGTTCGCATTTTTGTTGGCAGTTATTGTTGCCTATATTGGTTATAGCTATAGTGTTCACTTCGTTTCTACGATTGTAGCTAGCACGACCACCTATCAACTTGTTTTTATCTTCAAGGACTATATCGTAGAATTCTTTTACAAAAGAGCTTTATTGAGGTACTCATTCGATGAGCTTGAAAGTTTTTTGTATACTGAAACTATTAGTGATGAAAGCCGACTGGCCGTTGATCACTTCATCACAAGTGGATTTTTTAAGTATGAAAATTAAGAAGAAACTGTTTGAGATAATTGAACTCTTATATCAAGTGAAAAAATCATACTAGTAAAGGTGATCATGTTACTAAAGCAGTTGCAAACAGATAACGGTTTTTTTCTTAGTGAGAGGGTAGACGGAGCGCTATTTAAAGCCGACATAAGAAGCATTCCAGACCGTGCATTCCTGACTAGTGGCATTAACAAGCTCATATCTTCACTTGATGTAGTGTTTAGTAATATTTCATATGCAAAACCAAGAATGGATACGCCGTGTATGTATGGCTTTTGCAAGATATTAGGTCACTCAATTGCTGTGGAGTCACAACTAGCTTGGAGAGACCTAAGGCGCATTAAACAGGAAGATGGTGGCGTGTTTCATATCGACATTAACGTTGATGGTGCATATTCAGATTTTCAAAGACTAATTGTTAGTTGGGATGTTGAAAATGTGCCGATTGATAGTATCAAGATGTCACCCGTCATTGATTTGATATTAAGAACGCAGACTTAATATGTGACGCTGTCGCAAGCGGTCTGGATGAAACAGACAGTAAGAACTAGTTAATATGAAACATTCTCGCTCGACCACACGAACAAAGAAAGCCGCACTAGGTGCGGCTAAATTTTATTGGAAAATGTAGGAAAAACACTGTCTAGCTGGTTTTTCAAACAATTTCCCGTTCAAGTAATCACATGCTATTTCATATCCTTGACTGATAAGTTCAGCAGGGAGATAACAAAAATGTGAATCGTCACCGCCTCGGTGCATATCGTGCATGAAGCTTTCTTTTCGGTTGCTTATCCGTGTATCAGTTTCATCGTTTATTAATTTAACAATTTTTGAAAATGTAGCCTGATAAGCAGAACTCGACATTTGCAAGCTAACCAGAGCTTTATGGTAGCGTTGCTTTGTAGCATCACAATCACCGTCCCACTTGCACTCCCTTGTGATAGCCCAAAATAATGCGTCTTTTGGAGCAATTTTATTAAGTTTTATGTTCATTATGTCCTCGTTAAGTTTTGTAATTACCAATACATAATAGGTTTAATGCATGGTGCTTACGCGTTCGTAGGTGGCGGAGAGATCTTTTTGCGCTACTACCATGGTGAGAGCCTCTACTTTACTGTGTTAATTTACGCTGTTTTGGAAATTTGAAAGTTAGTAATATGGCTCAGTTATTGTTGGTGGCTGAGTTTATGAGATATAACTATTTTAAACCTGGTAAAATGTTTTACTTAAATGGATTGGGATTTGGGACAACATCCGTTGGGATAAAAAACGGCGCACTGTCAGTCAAATGTGATAACCCTATTGCTGGTTTAGCTTTGAAAGCGCAAATTGAAAAGTTACTGGGAAATGTAAATCCTAGCTTTGAAAACTTGAAAGAAGCGATTGAATCAGTTAGTGATTATGACATGAAGGCTCGACTTGCGAGAGGAAGTATTAATGATATAAAGCGAGCAATGTCGAGTCGCTAATATTGACTAACGCCCTACTTTCCTTATAGTTGAAGTGAATTCTTTAATCTAGAGGGCGTTATGACGCTTGAACCAAAACAATTGTCTAGAGGTTGGCAATTGAAAACGCTACGGATGGCAGTTAACCTACTATATCGTGGAAAAAGAGATGCGCTCTTGGTGTTTGTCTTACTTCCCTGCTTGATTTATTTCTTGCCGACACTGCCATTGAAAATACTTTCTTATGCATTCTGCTTTATAGCATTTTACTGTTTTTGCCTTAAATACGACACACACCAGGATGTATCTTGGTTTCGAATGTTTATGGAATTAGGTAGTCAGTTCCAGTTGGTTATCGGTATTGCAGTAACAATAATTTCCATGACATATTTATTATCAATAGATGGTGGTGTTCTATTTTCAGAAGATAATATTTTGTCTCACCTTTCTCTTTTACCCCTTTTGGGCATCATGATGTATTTAGGGTATTTATTGGGTATGGTGTTTGCTTTGCCATCCTTAGCGCTGATTTTTTTGTTGCTTTATGCAATAACCATATTCTGGTTCAAAGTCATTGTTAGATCAGATGTCAAGATGCGATTATTTAATGACAATATGGAAAAGAGAATGGAGAGATACGGATTAGAAAACAACCCGATTTATCCAATCACAGTTTTTGGCCCTTACTTATTTATGCATACTGATTTAACTTGGGGGATCGCAGGGGAAAAGGCAAAACAATGGATAATTAAACAAAGGTTCGTAGACATTATTCAAATTCAGGTTGTGTCAGTAGTATGCGTTCTTACGTTACCGATTTTCATAGCAGGCATTCCGTTATTGTATTCACTGTACAAACAAATATTTTGGAATGGCGATTTGGAGCCGAGGCAGGCCAAACAGATAGACGCCATCAAGTTACAGCAAGATGTTCAGGCGTGAGTTTCTTACCAAATGTGAAAGAGAGGTCAAACAGAGCGCATGAAATCAATCACATTTAGGTCGTAACGGCTTCCATGACAAGTTCCTATGTAATGAGGCAATTTACATAGAGGACTAAAATATGAAAATTACCGTAACACAAGCGCAATTACTTTTACTTTCTTTCCGTAAAGGTGAAGAAGTTGTCGAGACCTTTGATGCGTTTAAAAAGATCTACAAGCGTGCTGCTTTGAAGGCTTCACAGCGTGCCATTGGAACTGGCGACAAGGAGATGATGCAAAAAATTAATGCCTCATGGGAGGTATTAGCCAAGGTGCTTGAGAATGGGAATACTCTTCGGATGCCGAGTGACATCGAACCTGATGTTGCGGAAGCACCTAAGGATATTAATCCACTCTACTACGCAGATGTACCTAGTTTCTTGAGTAGAGACACACTGGTACGCAATGCATTTACCATAATGGATGCCGACGTTTTGTTTGACTTCGCTAACAGGTGTGAGAGTACGATTTATATCGAAAATCATAATTTACAAGTGTGGCAAACTCGGGGGTACTTGGGGCAGTTATCGTTTCGAGATTTGACTGGTGCGTTTCAATCAAAAGCTTTATGCGAAACCTACAACGTTCGTTGTGCAGATTGTTTGATTGATAACTACACTGGTGATCAGTATCGCGACGCTATGATGTGCCATAACATCTCTAATTTCTTTCGACGCGAAACGGGTGATGACAAAATTGAAAAAGTATGGGAGTTTTTGGTCGATCTTGATGATTTTGATGAACGTGGATGCCTTTATTTTAATTTTGAAAATACGAAAATTGAAATAAGTAAGTCCATTGATAAAGGGAGTAAGGTGTTTTCACCTTTTCATCTTGATCGCGTTAAACCCATAAAGGAATTACCTGCAAAACCAAATCGAACACATATGTGGAAATTATTGGTTAACGGCCAGTTTTCTCATCTTCGTCAAGATTACTATTATAATCCTGATTATGGTTACTCACCGGATAACTATAGCGAAGAAGAAGGCTTTAATGTTAATCCATTTGTTTATGCTCAGCATCTGTTTACAGGTCGAGAGTCAGTTTCCTTTGGTGATGGTAATGCAGCTGCGACAATACGTTCTGGTTGTAATGACTGGAGTACCGTCCGCCTCAAAGTTGAAAACAGATTCTTAAAAGAAGACGTTGAGATGAATGAGGTGGCCGGATTAATTGCATAATAACTAGCCCTGCTTTGCAGGGCTTTACCATTTTTATTTTCGTTCAATCGCTAAGACGCTTTTTAAAATTTTTCATAGCCAGATACTAGTAAATTGACACTATTGGAGGGTTAATGAAAAAATTATTGTCACAGTTTATATTTATAGTTGGGTTTGTTGCGACAGCGCACGCAGAAACAGATACATTCAATATGTCACTCACAGGTGATGTGTCTAAGGATTTTTGTATTTTTGAAATGGGTGCGGCGCAAGAGTTTGATATTGATGTTAGTATGGTTGAACCAAATGAGCCTGTTGTCGTAAAGCGACAATATATTTATCTAGATTGCTCTCCTGGTGAATATAACATTTATATTGCAACCACGGAGTCAGAAGGTGATATTGATATAGGCGGTGGTATGTCTGCGACTTTTAGTGCAGGTTATGGCGGGAGGTTTTTAATAGGAAGTTTTGGTCATCAAACATGGCCTGATAAACTAACTAGTTCAACTCCCTATTCAACCGAGGGCATTGAATTTAGATACAGTAACTCTTGGGCTGGATTTATGATTGAAGAAACACTTATCCCGATTAGTGGTGATTGGAGTACGGTTGCAGACACCTTTTCAAATTCTGTCCCTTTTGTTGTTACAATAGAAAACGTTCCTCAGTGACCGAGTTCAATCGCCCTTCATTGTCTGATTTCTATGTGGCAAGCATATCATTTCCTCTCATGGTAGCGATGCTCTTGTTTTTTCAAGCTAATAAAAGAAAACCTCGCAGTAGCGAGGTTTGATAGTAAAGTCTAGAAGGTGTTCCTTAAGAACTGTACTTAATCGTAAAGTTGTAAGCTCCTTCAGTAACTTCTAGATACATAAAATCTTCATGGATGCCATGGGTATCCCCTTCAATGGTGTAGTCTATAGACACGCCCAGGTTTTTCATGCTCTGAAGGTGTTCTAATGCTAATCTCAATTTTTCATCCGCTAAAGCTTTATGCTTTAAGTAGTCTTTCTTTGCATCGATTTTTGACATAAAGCACCCTGATTTGGGTAGATCTTTATGACATTTACCCATAATTTCAGCATAGGAAGAACCATTATATCTGTAAAGAATAATGGGGTGAACGAAATCCCGTTCTCTCCCTGCTCCGACAGTGAAACACTTTGTTTCATCTCGCCAAGGGCAAATCATGTGAGGCTCATTAGAACTAACGCGATTTTTAGCGATTTCTCGTACCTCTTCGATGGAGCCAGCTTCCACTTCGAACTCACCAATTTCAGTACGTGTGCTCATAGGGTTGTCTATCTTTTTAACCATACTAGACGTATTTAGTGGTAACTTTTTTATTGCAAAAAGTGGCATTGTGTTTTCCTTTAATTGTCCTCAGAGTAAAATTACTCTCTAATAATTAGCGACTGGGTGGGGAGTTTTACTGAGAAGTAAGCTGCTGAAGCTCCTGATAGCTAAATTGAGAGAAGCGAAATAATTTTGACAGTCCCCCATCATAGATTAAGATGTTTCTATTTGCTTGGATGAAATATGTTAAAGGCCTATATGGTTTATCCAGGTAGCAGCCCCCTGTTAAGTGGTTGCCTTTTAGTTTTTGCGGAGACGCGTGGTAAGGCTAAAACCCACTGGTATTATGATGATACTGCATTTGAGTATATCCACGCCTTGAGAAGGCCTAACTTTGACTTTCTTGCCGAAGGCAAAAAGGAACCGTTCATTATAGAATCAAATGAAGAACTGCCAGATGGTGTGTCGTTTTATGACAACAGTGGTTTTTAGGGATATTGCATGTACTCATTAAGTAAAGACTACGCTAAGCTATACGCTCTTATATGCAGTGGTGCAAGGGTGGCTGCATATCTCGATAATCGGTACGGCTCTGAAGATGATGAAGTTCAATTTCGAGACTTATGTAATGTCGAAAGGCGCGGCGAGTGGCAGATATCATTTTACGTTCGAGGATGTGGCTACGGTCACGTGACCAGAATTAACTCAATTGATGGAAAGCGTACAGAAAGGGAAGCCTTTATTTTAGCCTGTAAGTCGTTAAACGTGGAATTTATTCCGCCTAATACTAGTGAATACGCGGCTATTTTTTCATCTGAAACCTCTGATTTGGATTTTAACCAAATTCTGGAATCCAAAGGTGAGCTTGTAATTGATCTTAGGTCGATAGAAATTGAGAGTCTAGGCCTTAGTTCAGAGCTTCTTTGTAGGCTGATTATAGGCTCTTATGTTGCTATTCCAGATAAGGCTAAAGATTGTGTGATTTTCATAGGTGAAAAAGAACAGGCTGAAAAGCTGCTGAGTTTCGCTGGTGAGCATAGGCTGAAGATGAGTAGAAACCCTTCTTTGTCTCACCTAATAGCATAGAAACCTAGCCACCAACGTTAAGCGGCCTGAAAGAATATTGTCATCCTATTGATTCCATTCTACGAGCATAGTTAAGAGTGATCATAAGGAGGACAAATATGAAAGTTTTAACATCAACAGATAATGAAGACAATGGGTATCATGACAGCTACTTTTACTCAGTGTATTTCGATTTTGAAAAAGAACAGTTTATAAAGCATCAGACTCATACAACCGCAGGCGCTGGTTACAATCCGGTGCCTAGTGAATGTATGCCACTTGAGTCTTTAACAGACGCCGATAAACAGGAATATCTATGTCTTGCGAATGCTGTAGCTCGTAACCTTATAGATGACTCAACAACTGTCTTCAAAGGTGACATAGTTCAAGTTGTTAAGGGTCGCAAGTACCCTAAGGGGCTTGAGTTTACAGTAACTGGTCGTTCTGAGTACAAAGATAAATTTGGCCGTATTCAAACCCAATACCTTTTAGGTGAAGATGGTATTAAGGTTTCGGTAGCCAACTGTAAGGTTTTAAGACGTGCCCACAATGAAGATCACATAGAAGATATAGTGTCTTCGCTTGCATTCAGATATAACGCATCGTTGAGTTTATCTTGGTTTAGCAGGCATTAATTTAAATGCGGCCATTGGTCGCATTTTTATTAGCCAGCATCGACTGCGAAGCGGCACGAAGTCAGGATGGTGGTGTCTTATTAAAAATAAAATAGTCGATTTAACTGAGCATACCTACCTCATTAAGAAAAGCGTAAGCAAAAATAAACCCTGCAAAGCAGGGTTTAGACGGTATATGTTAGCTAAATTCAGTCAACCTGAATTTTAGTCAACTTTTTGCTTGAAATGGAAAACATCAAAGCGTCGGAATAAGTAACTTCAGGTTCTCTTCCTAATACTTGGTGCTCTACATAAGCAAATTGTAGTTTTTCAGGCTCTTCTAAACACTCATTGAGAAGCAGCTCTACAGCTTTAACGCTCTCTTCGACAACATCAGCAGGGTTCATGTTTCCAATGTGGATAACGTGAACATCTGCTTGAGCACTTTGCTCGCTGCTAGTAAACAGTTCTTCTGAAAATGTTACTCGTATGTTGTGGTTTACAACCTTACCATTGTAGAAATAAGATGCTCGGGTTGTACATGGTGCAGAAGGTGCTTTTTCAATATCGAAATGCCACTGCATTGGACTGACCGGAATATATTTCTCTGGTTCATCCTTTAGTCGCTGAGTGGCAAGGTTTGCACTTGCCTCCCATTGCCCATTCATATGAAAATACACAATGTCATCATCCAACTTTAAGAAACTCGGAGATGATAACTTGTCAATTACATTAAGGTGAGTTGTACCAATAGGTACAAAACGACTTTTGTATTCAGGTTCAAGTGAAGCTTTATCAGTAGAGCGTTTAAAGTAATAGTCAATAGACTTACCATTATCCCACTCTTCAGATTTAAGTAACACCCAGTCCCCTTTTGTGCCGTCTTGTTCGCGTGCCACTTGTAGAATTTGTTCCTCCGATGGGATTCCCAAATTCCAGACTTTGTCGACACGACAATAAAGTACCCTTTCACCATATTCGTTGTCATGACCAGGTAGTGTTGTACATACGCGATCATGTTTTCCATAGCCAGTGCAAGGAGAATCGTGATCAAGAGTTAAAACATTGAAATGGCCGAATTTGCCATGCCAACCTTTAATCTTGCTCATCATTTCTGATTGATTTTCGAAGCGTTCGCCAGTGCATTTTACATCTTTCATAGTTAGTCCTCTTTGTTTTTAACAATTATATGTAGTCCCTCTCCTCGGTTATATTTCGCTTGCAAAGCCCAAAAGAACCATTACTCTAGACCTAACAATGGAGGTGTTGCATGAAATTTAATTATTTTAAACCAGGGTTCATGTTTTACTTGAATGGTCTGGGGTGTGGGCAAACATCAGTAGCGCTACGCAACGGAAAGATAATAGTAAAAAATTCAAACGAAAGTGTTGTCTCTAAGCTCCAAGATTGGATAAGCGAGCAACTGGGTGGGGTTGCGCCAACAGTACAGGCATTGGATTCATTGTTTACGAAGGCATCGGACTCGGAAGTTAAAAAGCTTATAAAATCATCTGATGTGATTGATAGTGTAGACCTCTCAAACCTTACTAAGTTGAACCACAACAAAGCAGGTAAAAGCTGGGGTAACAAGTCAACTCGTGACTTGTTCTCTGAGTCACTACGCTTGTCTCCTGCTTCAATCAAGTTTTGTCGAAAGAGTACGCCTGAGAACCTGACAGTATATGTCGATTTCCCAAGAGAGCCTGAGAAGCTTATAACAGCGCTACGCGAAAGCCCTATCCCAAGTGAAAATGTAATTCCTAAGGTTTCACCGTTTGATATTCAGGTTATCGAACAAGAGACAGGGAACGAGTTGTTAGTTGAAAGAAAGACAGTTACTGATTTAAATGCGGCTATTAAAACGGGTCGCGTGCATGAGCAGGTGGAGAAATATTTCGAATACGCTTACGAAGCCTCACTAGAGGGTAAGACAGTTCGAGTATTGTGGATAATCGAAGGAGAGCCAGAAAAGGGACTGTCTCCTCTGATGGGGTTGGATGGATTGCCACAGATAATTGGGCTTATAAACTATCAAATTATGATTTCTGATCAGTTTGTGTACTTCTCGCACAGCACACAGGAAACGGCTTATGCTGTCATTAAATTTGCTCAAGGTTTTTTTGAGCGAAAACTACAAAAAAAAGTTGTAGCTGGGAAGTATGACAATAGAAAGGCTATTGGGATAACAAATGCTGACGCTTCATTGCGAGAAGATTCTGGTAGTTACCGCAAGGCTACTGGTTTAACCGCTCAACTAATGTATATCGATGGTGTCACAACAAAAACTGCTACCTCATTGGCAGCGACAGGCAAGTCATTTTCTGAAATTGTTCAGTTTTCTATAGATGATTTAATTGCGGTGCACGGCATTGGTAGAAAATCAGCAGAACGTATTTTTAGCAGCTTCAATGCGAAATGAAAAGCGAGTTAAAGTTATGCATAACTCATCGTTGAAACCTCCAGCGACTCATTCAAAGAATTGAGTAGTAGAATGCGTCAGA
>CEVI01048775.1_pt1 | contig 11026 bp, 8 predicted proteins | sample 531471 | NCBI WGS metagenome assembly CEVI01 (sample SAMEA2623513, study PRJEB7988) | marine metagenome | isolation source: saline water (ENVO:00002010), including
AAAAATAAACATAGCCTGTTGTTAGATCCAAGCGCAATATTCCGTCCAGAACACCTCATGCGCCATGAAGCTGAAGAAACCGAAGAATACGGGCTTTTTTAGTAGCAAGGGTAAAGTTTGAAGTCTGCCGTAGGTTGAACAGGGCACATTGTGTGGATAGCTTAAACGCAAAATGATGCAAGCCGCGAAAACTCGCGGTAGAAAATCGCGAAAAATGCGAAAACTCAGCATTTCACTATTTTGAAGGCTCTTTCAGTATTCCAAAGAAAAAAGCAGCTAATAAAAGCTGCTCTTTATAATGTATAACTTATTATGTTAAGTAGGCGCTAAACTATCATCGTCTAGATAAACCCTTTCATCGTAACGCTCAGCTGTCACTTTTACTCTATCTGTTGATGAAGGTTTAATATCTGATATAAGAACGTTGTTACACCATCGACTAGTAATGCCAAACATAAATAAAGGTGGCTCTATTGAACCATCGAAGACAGGCTCAAAGTCTAGCACTTCATTTATAACAACTTCATTGCTTGTTGAACCTATTGATGCTGTATAAGGACCTGATAATGTACCGTCTGGTTTTCTAAGAGCCAATATATGTGACTGACCGCTTTGCCACTTTAGTTCTGTATTTACATATACTGAGTTACCAATTATGTACTCAACAACTCCTGACTGTTCGTAGCCTGGTATGTCATCAGCTAGTGCACAGTAATCAAGATAACTCGAATTAAGTGCATCCATTTCAGTTGTGAAGTTAAAAGTAGTTCGACGGTATCGGCGAGTACGACGTTCACGCATACCATATTGATATGCTTTATCTCTGTTTGTAATTCCAAACGCGCGGATCTTATCGGGATTGATACCTAAGTCACCTGGTAACAAGCAAAGCACTGTTTCAGACTTCCAAGTGACGGGGCTGAAGTATTCGACTTCAATACCATCATGCTCATCATCATCGATTAGTTTTATATCTCTTTCTAATAGTCCGATATAGTTATCAGGCTGATACATATGTTTGTGTATAGTACGTGGTTGGTCACGAACAGGTAAAATCTTACCGTAATCTAATACAGGTTTTGCAAAGCCTGGCGCTAAAACTCTTTTTAGAACCGCAAATAATGTACTGCCTGTATCGAACACGGCATTAAATTCATCACCACGGTTATGCCAAATAGTATGAAGTGCCTCTAATTCATCTAAACCTATTTTATCTTGGCTATGTCCGGCGCTTTGAATCACGTGCGCGAAGAAAGGAGCAATATCAGTCGTTGGCCTTGGCTCACTCCACACACCATTTTCATAGACAGGCAAAATTCGTGTTGGTATCACATTAAACTTGTTTTCTGCAGAACCAGCTAACGCATTTGTACCACGAATTTTTACTGCAATCGTTGTTGCCCCTGGATAACTAGTAGCGCTAGTTAATTCAGCTTTTAAGCCAGTCCAATAAATATCATCATATATACGTGTATCATCTGTCGCAGCAGTCACACGCTTTACCCTAACTTCAGGTCTTATATATAGTGGTAAGTCTATTGGAACAGTAAAACCCAACTGATCATTCGTAGAATTAGTAAACACTTCATCATCTATTGGTGTCCACTCATCATCACCAGCATTTCTATATTCTATACGTACAGTAACTGTACGAACTAAAAAGTTACCGTCATCATCTAATTCACCTAGACCTTGCGGAAATAAGAAATCAAGCCATAACTTGTTGGTCAATTCGCCATCTGGGCACGCAAAATAAGGCCCGTTAAACTGCCCATCACCTCCGCCATCTTCAACTTCAACTGTCGCGCCTGATTCATTTTCAGATACAAAACCAGTCCAGGCAGGATCGTCTTGATATTGGCCATCAACCTTATTAACTGCACTACCATTCGCATCTTTATCTAAAAGCTCATAATAGCCGTCATTCTGTCCATTAAGAGTACCTGATATTGAAAGCACTTCGCCTACAGTGAAAGGTGGTACAGTTTTAAAACGCGTATTCCTTCCCAGTTCAGGCTCATACTCTACTAAATGTACTATTAATGCTTCTCCATCAAATGAATAAACATAAGAGCTATTATCACCACCAGTACTTGTTACTCGTCCTTTTAGTTCAATACCCGAACTGCCCGAGGTTGAGCCAACTTCACTTGATGTATAAACATTTCTATGAGCTTCATGTCCTGAGACATCTTCGCCTGGTCCAAAGACTTGGCAATCAATATCACCCAAATATCGGTTAATAGGTGTGTTAGCTATTAAAATATTCTCTTCTAATATTTCGTAACTACCTTTACCTACGCACAACATCAAATAAAGCCATTGTTCATTATTAATGTATTCTTTGCGGGGCATAGTTAAGTAATCCGGAAACACCTTATGATGGCCTGCGTTTTCAGGAATAACCCCCATAAGCTTTGGTTTGTTTCCCTGAGTATTAACATCATAAATAGAGCTGCCATCTGGCGTAGTGCTGTTGTAATTATCAGGAATTTGGTTAGTCGCGTAAATTGCTACACCAACGGCAATAACAGCAATAATTGCATATGCGATAGCTTCAGCGCCTTTACCTTCAACAATTAGTTTTACGTCATCACCCGGATTAAAAGTTGTGGCCTTAAATTCATTGGGCTTAACTTCTCTACTATTAATAAAAGCACTGAAAAGTGGAGTATCTGACTCAACATAATCAGGCACGTTTGAAACAAGCCATTGGTGCAATGTTTCGCCTGCATTACCTTTGCAAGGCTCAAATAGTGAAAGGTCTAGCTTGTTAGGATATACATTTATATCAACCTGCGTATTCATACACTTTAACCTCACTAAAAAGCCTTTTAAAAACACTCACTCTAACAAACGACGCTCCATGTTTTTTACATGTATGTAGAACATGAATTTCGCCATCAACGTCAACACACACTCCCATATGCACGAGGTTGCACCCTGTAAAACCGCATATCACCGCACCTGGCTTTACAGCGCATAGCTCAAATTCTTCAGCTAACAATGAATATGCACCTGTGAATTCTGCTTTATGCTCGGAACGAACATGGCCAAAAGATGTAAAAAGCGGGAGGTTATATATATGATGAAGAACTAGACGTGTTAAACCCCAACAATCTAACCCCTTCATCGTTCTGCCACCTTCAACATATGGGACAGTTTTATAATCATTAAGATGGTTCATAATTAACTAAAGTACTTTAAACCTGGGGCAAAATCTGGTGTGTACCGGTCTGTTGGCCATGCTGCATTTACTAAGTCATTGAATGATGCAACAACATTAACTCTTAACGCATTAGCTTTAACGCTAACAGCTGTCATCTCAAGAGGTCGTTCGTCTGGTTCGTCTAAATAACTAGCCGCATAAACACGGTAAGTAACCTTTATTTTTTCACCCGCTTCAAATGCAGTCTCAACAACCTGCAAGGATTCACCCGTGATATTGTCTAATTGAAACTGTAGGTCTTGACGGCCTTTGACCGAACGTTCGGGTAAAGAAATCCCTAGAGCACACGCTTCATACAGGACCATTTCACCGCCTTCTATACCTGCAGTGACATTTTCAAATTCACTGCAAATACGTCTCACCCCAAATGAAGGTGCTTCCAACTGTAAAGTATGAATAGCAACGTCATTTGAGGCGCTGGCGTAAAGCCTTTGGAGTACTTCGCTCATTACTGACAATACCGATAAATGATATTATAAAACAATGCATCCGCTAGTTGAGCGTAACCTTGCTCATTAGGGTGAACATGATCGGTTACTGCTGAAACGACTTCACTTGTTCGAATACCAATAGACACATTTGAGCGGTTATAAGCAAATTCAGGATTAAATACAGCAGAAAGCTGTAAAAATTCACAATTATCAAGCTCTTCGCAGCCAGCTTTGTAAGCTTTTCCGAACTCGTAAACTGCACTCTCAAAAACGTCCAATTCGGATACCCACCGTTCTCCCGAAAATGACTTGTGATTTAATTTTGGTGCGGGATTCAAGCCAACAATTATAAATCGAGTTTGAGGCTTTTTCTCTTTAACTTTATTTATGAGTTGTTGAGTATTCGCCCATGAAGACTCGGCTGTCGTTTTGTATACATCATTCCAGCCTAATAAGATGATCATAGTCAGATTTGAACCGTCGCTGATAACGCCGTCATCTATTGATGGCCAATCAAAGTTATTGCTTTGTAGGTAATAGTCAATATCAAACTCAGAGGTTGATGGATTCCAAAAAGCGTTTGTGACGCCGTTTACACTTGCATTATTCAAATAATCAGAAGGTCTCCAGCCTCCTCGACCCTCATGTTTAACCGCCTGATCACCTCTGGTACCTCTAAAATAAATATTGCTTAAAGCCAATGGAGCTGGTGATTGTGCGCCAGAAAGAAGCTCTTTACCTATGCCTGTTAGTCTTCGAGAAAGTTCATTTGAATAAGCTCCTTGAATACCAGAGTTAGAGAATCCCTCTGTTAAACTATCACCTAAACAAATAAAGTTTTCAGGGTTACTAGGTGAAACAGGAACATCCGAAACTTTAACAGTGATATCAGCAACAAATGCTTGATTGCCATTATGATTTCTTGCTTTTAACTTAATGTTGATATCATCCGTTGTAGCTGGGTTTATTTTTGCTACTTCTTCGCTTGATTGTGAAAAATTCCACGCAAGTGGTACCGTTCTATCAGCCAAAATACCACGGGCATTTAAATAAATAGGCTCACCTTTTAGTGCAAATACCTCGCTAGGAGCTATATATTTTAAAGTAAGTTTATCTTCGGGTTCGCCTTGTTCCCTTGTATACACTTTTGTGCCAAGAAAAGCTTTTTGACTTGTTTCTGGCTCTTTAAATGAAGCGCGTATATAGGCTGCATTCGGTTCATCAACACGAACAGTAAGATTCTCATAATCACTCTGTGCAGCAGGTAACCCTTTAATGAAATCTTTATTTTCATCATACAAAGCCATGTTCAAGGTAATTGATGAACTACCACCTGTGTAAGTGAAAATGTCACCATTTGAACAAGGGATAAAGTCAGTAGCACCCCAGTTATTAGCAATTTCAACAAATTCACCACTTTTTGAAATGTAACCATTCATTAAATCATCAGAAAAATCATGATTAGGTTTACTCAGTAAGTATTTGTTTATTTTTTCAAGCTCGTTGGATATTCCTGATATTTGGTTTTTATCTACAAACGTGGTGACTCGTTTAAATGAGTGAGGTTGTATAAATGATGCGCTTGCTCTAACAAACTTTATTGCTGGATTCGTGACTTTTAGGCTGTGTTCTTCACCAGCTAAAGTATTGGTTAATAAAACCTCCACAAAATTCAAACCGTCATCAAAACCAGCAACTGATGAAACAATTGATGAAGACTGACCTGAATATGTAAATGCATCATCTACTTTAACAGCAATAAAGTCAGACACTATCCAATTTTGCGCTGTAACTAACTCACCTTGAAGGTTTAAATACTTCCTTTGGTTGTTGGTATCATCAAATGCTTCAGCTTCATTTTTAGATATTGTTCTGCTCACAGTATCTAATAAATCGTCCAAGCCTTTTACATTTTTTGACTCAATATCTTGCTCTACGGTCAAGGTAAAATCATTGCCAATTACGTTACAAGCACGAATATATGCTGCGCTTGGGAAGTGCTCAGATATCAAAACAACTTCACTCGTAGTTTGGTTGTTGTAATAACCCAAATAATTATAACTAGCATCATAAAATGCGATGCTAGCTACTGAGGTATTTTGACCTATCAAGATTAATGCATCACGAACAATGTAACTGCTATTGCTTACAGGAATGTAGTCTGTACACTCCCAGCCTGATGCACTAAATTGAGTACCATCAGCATATTTAACAGCTTGACCTTGTATTGCATTTTCAGCTTTATTTCGAGTCAAACCAAAAATATGATCCAATGCTGAACTAGATTGTGTTAGCTCTTTACTTACATTGGTCAAACGATCATACGGACTTTTTACCCATGCGCCGCCTTTATAACCGTACAAACCATTGTTAAGCTCTAAACTGTCATCCCAAACTTCAGCTAACTCGCTATTGGCTGGAGCACCAAATGCATCAAGAGCTGCTTTATTTTCAAAAGATAAACGTCCTTGAACCATTGCCTGAATAGCTGAAAACTTATCTCTAATGGCCTTTGATATACTATCTTTAGTCACACCATTCACTTCGACAGTTTCATCTTCTGCGCCTGCTAAAATAATATTCAATTGACCAAGTAAGGTCTCAAGCTCTGTAACTAAACTAAAAAAGGATGCCATTTCTAATTCTCCTGATATGTACTTAAGGCGCTTTCAACACCATTCACAAACTCTTCTAGCGTGTTCGGTGCTAGCGCATTTATAGCCGCCTCTTCCTCACTCGCTGCTTTATATTCTTTCATTTCAATCTGCGCCTGGTATTGCCATACCAAAGCGCTTATTGGTTTAAAATTCTCTAGTGGATCTTTCATAAACCGCACCTGGTGCTTAACAACGCCTCGAGGCGTTAAAATATCCATCAAAAACCAGTCAATTAAATTCACTCCATGATCAACAAAACCTTCAAACACTGTCGCTTCGTCTTTTCTTAAGCGCCAAGTTGCTTCCATATGAGTTGGTACACTTAAATGCTTACGGCGCTGGCGTGCTCGGCCAGTGCTCATTTCTGTGCGAAGAATGTTTGGTTGTCGTTTATAAGCTGCATCTTTTAAACGTGGTAAAGGCAGCGAACTTGGGTAATTGATCATCTTAGGTTCCCGTGCGCTGCATATTTGGATAAGTGCGTTCTAGCACTTCAGACATAGGGCCACCGCCTCGAATGTCAGCAACAAACAAGTTAATTTGTTCGTCGCCATTTTCTGAACGTGTTTTCTCATATGTGCCAGCACGACTTGCATCTTCAACAAGTCTTATCACTACATTTACGTTAGTTGCGCCTGCAGCTGTGCCTGGTGTTCCTGCCGCTTTCATTTGGCTAGGGTTAAACACACGGCCACCATTACCGCCCGCTAAATAATGTTTACCATTTAGCTCTACAAGCTCAGGCGTATTGCGCTCACCAATCTCAATCAACTTGTTACTATTGGTGTAACCGCCATATTGGAAACCAGGTGGTTTTTGATCTTTTATAGATTTAACTTGAGCCAAACCAAGGCCAGTAATTACACCCGCAGCAATTGGTCCAGCAATTGGCCCCAATTCAAGTGCCGCAGCTGCAGCTGTATAGGTACTCATTAAAGCCTTAGCAATATTCAGTGTTTGCTGAACTTTAAAAGCCTTTTTACTGTGCGTTGCATATTGGCCAGCTAGGTTCTCACCAATTTCTAAACCAATGGCAACACGGTCATTACCACTGGCACGATCAAAATCAACGAACTGCTGGACTACTTGGCCATAGTTACCTGCATATCTAAGTTGAACAGCGCGTTTACGGTCTTCATGCGCAGCCTCTTCAGCTTCAATACGGCTATGAAACCCTTGCAACTCAGCAATTTCAGTTTCATATCTATCACGACGAATTTGGTCTTCACGTTGGCGGGCTTCATTCTGGCGCTGTATTTCACGCGCTTGCTTGTCTGATTCAAGCTTTTCTAGTGCTGCATCTCTTTGTTGGCGTAGCTGAAGCTCAATTTCAGCATAACGTGCAGAGTCTTTGCCTTGCTCATCGAGAGCATTTCTAGCTATCTCTGTACGACGAGTATAAGACTGACGAATACGATCTTCTTCAGTCAATAGGTCTTCTGTTAACTGCGTAAAGTCTTTTTCAATATCCGCTTGTTTGTTTTTTTCATCAATTAAGCTGGCAAGGTTACGCAGTTCTTGTTGTTGCTGGGGTAATAACTTGGCGTATTTACCGCTGGCAATTTCATAATTAAGTTTTTCAAGCTCAGTGTTTTTACCTAGCAAGGCTAAGCGCTGCTGGTAAGAGGCATTCGCTTTTTGAAAAGCAGAAAGGTCACTCGAGCTTTGCTCAGGGTTTTTGTTAGGTTCCGTCGGCGCTGTAAATTTAACCTTACCTAAATTAGCCTCAAAGTTTGCTAACTCTGAATTACTATTTAAAAGTTCAGCACGTAAAGCAGCCTGATTTTTAATATAACTTTCAAGGCTTCTAATCTGACGACTATAAGCAGATGCAGCACGGCCTGTACTTGCAGACTCCTCTTGTTTTTTAAGCTCTGCAATTTTCTCGTACGCTTCTTGGATCTTAACTGTGTATTTATTAATTTGATTTTGATTAGAACGGATCTGAGTCGTTACTTTCTTATTACCCAAAGAGTCAAATGCAGCGCTTAGGTCATATACATTATCAGCAAGGGCTTTCGTCTTTGGCGTGGCCTCTTCATTTGATTTCGCAAACTCATAAATCCCCCAAGCAGCCAACATCACTAAACCTGCAGGACCACCGAGTAAACGCATCGTGCCACTTAAAGCTCTAAGCGCTATATTGGCATTACGTGCTGCAGCTGCGTGGGCAACCTTTGTAGCTATTGCATTTTTTTCAGCTGCTGAGTGCGCAAGAGTTGCTTTTGTAGCGTTAGCTTCAGCTGCTGTAAGAGCTATTATACTCCCCGTTAACTTAGCCGTTACCTGGGCTTTTCTCAGGGAAGCTTGAGTTGAGGCTACTTCAGCCGCAGTTCGCTTCACTGTCTCTTTTGCTGAAAGTACATCAGCAGCAGTGCGCTTTACTGTCTCTTGTAATAAACGGGCCTCAGCAATACTTGCTTGTACAAAACCCGCAGCACTGGCAGCAAGGCTTGAAGCTAAACGCCCACCAATAACAATAGCCAGCGCAGTAGCTGCAGTTGTTATGTCTTCAACAAGCTCTTGATTAGTTGTTAGCTCTTTTAAAACACTTGTCACCGTGTCTATTGTTGGCACTAATGCTGCACTAACAGGCTGCTCAATACGATTAACTAATTGCTCATAGGCGGTTTCAGTTCGATTAAGAGCCGCAGGAATAGTACCTGCAATTCTTTGTGCTGCGCCTTCATAATCATCAAAAGCCTTAATAAGCGTTTCTTTAAAGAATTGGCTGCTAACTTTCCCATCAACAACCATTTGTCTAAATCCACCAGACACAAGGCCCGCCGCTTTATCTAAGCTTTGCAATAAACCAGGTAAAGGCTCTGTTACTTGGTTAAGTTCTTCTGCACGCAAAGTGCCAGCACTAAAACCTTGAGCCATACCATAAAGTGATTGCCCTAATTGAGTAGAATCAGCGCCCAGTTTACTAGCTACATTACTCATGCCTTCAAGCAATTGCTTACTTTCAGTATCGGTAACAATCCCGCTATTTCGCAGAGTTAATAACTTGCTGTAGCTATCAGCCATTGTTGAATACACTTGGTTGTGCTTATTACTTGTTGCTATCAAGTAATTCTGCACTTGGGCGTATTCTTGGCTTGATGTGGTTAGCCCCTGCAAACGGGCATTAAGTAGTTGGATCTGGCCAATGTTTTGCACTTGCTGCTGTGCAAAATTAAGAGCCATAAAGCCACCAACAGCGGTGGCAAGGCTGGTATAACTGCGGGCAACACTATTATTACTAGACTCAAGCGCACGATTTTGCGCAACTTGCTGCTGCGCTTGTCGTTGTAACGAGCGTATATCGTTTGTATTCGTACGCGTACCCTGGCTAATTGCTTTGCCATCGTACAGTACTTTTAAACTTAAGTTATATCTGCTCATGCTGCTCTCGTGCTGCGTTTATTGCTTCTACTTCTAACACCTGAATTTTTTTAAAAATATCAGGGGTAATGTTTAACCCAGCTAGCCGCCAAGCGACTTCAGCATTGCCATAATCAAGGCCGCGTCCTTCTCCTTGCCATTGTGTTTCAACCATTAAAAACGCATTTACTGCTTCAGCATTACAGCTGTACAAATCAAAATGTTTCTCTTTGTTTTGCGCTTTTACTTGGTCAATGACTTCCTTGGGTGCTTTTTGCTGGGTTAAAACTTCAAGTAAATGTTTGGTGTCGGGGTGTTCGTCGGCTACCCAATAGCGGGCAGCCTCTAGTAGTTTTTTCTGCCAGCCACAGCCACTGCAATAAAGTAGGCATCAAGCACAGCAGTTCGCCACCAACTCACCTTTAAACATTTAGCTAAATTGTCATCGTTAAATGGCAGTGGCTTATTGTTTTCATCAACAAAGTCATCACCCCAGTCAACGAGCACGCGCTTAATCATTTCGTGGTCTCCACTTTCGGCAAGTGCTTCGTTTGCGTCATCATCAAGTAGCTTAAATTGAGCGGTAAACTCGTGGCTGTTGCCATCAAAGGTAAACTTAACGGGCTGATGAACTTGCACGTTCTGCATTGTCACAATTGAAAAAGCCATTGTTTTCTCCTGGTGTAAAAGTGTTTTAAAACGAATTAATCAAGTAACAGGCTAAACTCGTCATTGCCTGTTTGCGGTAAAATAGCTAGGGCCATTTCAAGCTCTGCCTTTTTAGTGCGCTCAACATACTTAGGCTGTTTCACTTGCACTTTAGGGCAGCTAATCGTTACGCGGTGACCACCTGCAGGGCCGTGCTTAATTTGCAGATTGCCGGTTGTCGAATCTTTTGCTCGAGTAAAAAAGTCAATATCAGCCACATTAGGCGCAGCAATATTGACCGAGCCAGACATTGCGCGGTCTAAAAACTCAATTTTTTCCGTAGTAAGCGTTGGATCAAACTCCACTTCGTTGCCTGCATCGATGCTAAGTTTCGACGGCACAACTTCAAAGCCATGTAATTCAAAGTCAGTGGTGCGTCCTGCGCCCAGCGGAATAGGTTTAGGCCATGCACTAAAGTCGGCGGTTGGTAATGCGTTATCTTCAGGCGCAACATAAAGGCCTTTAAAATCGAACGATAAATAAGGAATGCCTTTTTCAAGCTCAATACTCACATTGCCTTGTGCACCTAACAAAGTGTGCTTATTACGACCAAGCTGAAAGTGCATAGCCACTGATTCAGGCGCATCAGAAATTGGTGTGTACTCAACACTGGTATCAGCCACAATAACTTCAGC
>CEVI01120905.1_pt1 | contig 10968 bp, 17 predicted proteins | sample 531471 | NCBI WGS metagenome assembly CEVI01 (sample SAMEA2623513, study PRJEB7988) | marine metagenome | isolation source: saline water (ENVO:00002010), including
TCTCGACCAGCGACCTGAGCCATATGTATAACTGCTCATAATGTATAGCGGAACAAAGGGCAGGGACGCGACGTAAGCTATTGATTGAAAATCAAATGCGCAAATCGTCGCGATTCCCATAATTAGAGCTGCTGCACCTGACCAACGGCGCCAATTTCTTCCTTTTTTAGTTTGACCCTCTCTCGTCGCCGCGACCGCAGCAATCGTGCGTAGCGGGTCTTTTCCGCAAACTTCGGCCAATGCCCCGATTGTCGCTAGCTCTAGCTGCCGTATCTCTGACCGCGCACAGCTAAGTGATTGACGAGAAACGCCAATTCTTTTCGATGTGGCGTAATCTGACCCCGTAACCGCTTTAGCGGCGTCCAACAGTTCCAGCTGGTCCATTTTTTCCCTCGGTGTAATGGGGTGTTGTCAGTCTACGACTGTCGACGTTTGCATGTGTTGACATGTCTGCGCCTGTTGACATCTTATCCGCCTCAAGGGGATCGCAGACGGCCACGCCGAACACTGCAAAACATCAACTTCAGTCGGTCCCGCCTCGTGCGATCCCCCCGACTGGAGACTCGCGCCGTCTATCGGGCGGCGCGGGTTCTCTCCACACCGGGCAGAGCAGGGGATCGCTATGCGAGAGTCATTTTTCATCCGATCGGCGGCGCAAGTGCCGTGGACGTTTACCGATCGCGAGACCATTCTCGTCGGCGAAGCGCCGGGTATGGTTGCCCAGATCAAGCCCCTCCGGGGCGGCGTCTACAACGTCCTTCTGACTACGCCGGGTATCCGAATCCTCGCCGAGGGCAAGCGCGACGGCATCGCGCGTGCGGTCGCGTTCGCCCTTGAAGCCGGCGACACATGGGCCTGTCGCTTGGCCGCTCGGCCTGCCTTCGAGACTGACGGTCCTAGTAGTACCGTCAGTTTTTCCCAAGTACGGGAAAACTCATGAGGGTGGCAGTGCTGTTTGCGCGTCGCGATTCGATTTACAAAACGCTCCCTGGCGTCGACGTGTTCGACGCCGATCGGGATGCGCGCACTTGGCAGGGTGGCTGCCCGATAGTTGCGCACCCGCCGTGCCGCGCTTGGGGTCAGTTGAGGCATTTCGCCAAGCCGCGTCCTGGCGAGCGTCGTCTCACTGTCTGGGCGCTCGCGCAGGTTCGCCGCTTCGGCGGAGTCCTGGAGCATCCGTATCGATCGCAGATTTTTGAACGTGACGATATGCCCGCCGTCGGTCATCGAGACCCGTTCGGCGGCTGGTTGCTGCCTGTGACCCAGCATTGGTGGGGCCACAAGGCGGAGAAAAAGACCCGGCTGTACGTCTGCGGCTTAGACCCTCGTGACATTCCTGCTTTTCCGCTTCGCTTGGGCGAAGCAACACACACCATTGGGCTCTACAGTGGTCGCCACCGCGATCGACGCAAACCCGATTGCCCGAAAGCCGATCGCGAACATACACCGCCGTTGCTCGCCCAGTGGCTCGTTGACCTGGCGTCGCGTTGCGTGGTCGATCGCCCTGGTGTAGCGGCGTGAACTGGTCCGTCGACTGGCTCAGCGTCAGCCAGGATCACCCAGGCGGCTGTCGAGTCCTCGGCGCCGACTACGTGATTCACACCGACCCCGACACGGGTGAAGTCACCCGCGAGAACGTCGTCGGCTACAAACACGAGGGCTCCCACGATTCGAGCCTCCGTATCCGCTCAGACGGCAACCGCGTTGAGATCAGCGGCAATCCCAGCCGCTACAACCGCCCCGATAACGTGTTCGGGTTCCGCACTGTCGACGAGTGCATGAGCCTCTACAACGAACTTCTGCGCGCGCTCGGCCTGCCGGAGTTCACGAAGGGCGAGGGCTACGACCGCACCAACAGCGGCACCGTCAAGATCGTCGACGGCGCTCGATTCAGCCGCGTCGATATCGCCCGTAACTACCTCGCCGGCTCCCCGGCCAACGTCACGATGGCGCTTCGCGGCCTGTCCGCGTCGTCACGTCGCGGCAAGCCGTGGCTCGTCGGCCAAGACGGGATGGTCTACAGCGGCACCAAGGACTATATCCGCGCGAAGTACTACGACAAGGCCCGCGAGATGAAAAGCCACAGCCGCAAGGCTTGTGCGAAAGACGAAACACGCATCGCCGTCCATCAGTGGTGCGAAACCGAAGGCGCCTTGCGCTTCGAAGTCGAGCTCGGTCGGAAGTACCTGCTCGAAAACAAGATGAACGGTTGGATTTTGTGGAATGACGAGAGAGCCCAGGGCATAGCCGACAGCTACGACAAGGTGAGCGATATGACATTTGCGACGACGAACTACCAGCGCATCGCGGACGATCTGGAACAGAAATTCGATTTCAAGCGCGGTCGGGCGCTGAAGGCACAGCACGCCGCCCTCGCGTGGCTCTCCGGCGAGGACCTCCGCGAATCCATGAGTAAAAGCGCGTTCTATCGCGTCACCGCCGACCTCGCGTTGGTCGGCCTGGACGCTCGCGCCCCGTGCAACGTCGCCGCGCTCCCCGTCCGGGTGCGCGTCGTCGATCTGCGTCCCGCTCAGGTGCCGGATTGGTACGAGCGGCCCGAGCGTCCGGCACTTCGCCTGGTCGCCTGAACCACTACCGGAGAACCACATGTTCAAGATCGAATTTCACGAAGATCGAGCCCGCACGAAAGAGGGCACCAGCGCCAAGACGGGTAAGCCCTACAAAATCCGCGAACAACAGGGGTTTATTTACCTCAACGGCGAACCGTACCCGCAAAAGTTCACTCTGCCGCTTCATGACGATCAGGCGCCGTACCCGGCCGGCACATACGAGCTCACGCCGGACTTTTTCCTCGGCAACTTCGGCGATCTGCGCGTCGGCATGCGCAACGCCATCGTCGAATCCGTCGACGACAAGAAACCCAAAGCGGTCAACGGCTAGGCGCGCCCAATGATCGTCATGTATCGCGGCAAGGCCATCGAACTACCCGCCAACGTGGTGTTGGCCGGTTGGTGCTTCGTGACGTTCGCGATCGCGTGGGGGCTCAATCTCGTTGGGCTCCCACTCGTGGGCGGCCTGGTCGCGCTGCTTTGCATGATCCTGCTCATCGGGCTCGTACTCCGCGTCATGAAAGCGACGGTCGCCCAAATGTTCGGCGCTCTACGCCGCAGCAAGGCGTAGCCATGTATCTACTCGCCTGCATGGATGACACCGCGCCCACGAACGCCAGCTGTGCGAATCAGGTCTGGCTGTCCTATAGCGACCTGGCCAGCTACCAAATGGACAGCTTCGACCCGTCCGTTGCCGCTCAGATGTTCGGCTCGGGTGTCGCGCTCGTCCTCACGTTTTTCATGGTCGGCTACTGCGCCGGCTCGGTGCTCAAGGCCATTCGCAGATCCTAGATTTTCGGTCGATGGGGGCGACCGGAAAACGCCATTTCCCACCCCCGGAGAGTGTATGTAATGAAGATCCGCAACATCGTCAGCCGTTTCTACGCCAAGACCGGCGCCGTCGCCGGCGCCGCCCTGGTCAGCGTGCCCGCGTTCGCCCAGGAAACCGGCACCTATGCCGACATCACCAGCGCCGCCGACTGGTCCGAAGCGACCGGCGCGATCGGCACGGTTGCTGGCTCCGCGGCGCTCATCGCCGTGGCCATCGTCGGCGCCCGCAAGGTCCTCGGCTTCCTCGGTCGCCGTTAGGCACCGACCGGCTTAGAAACATGGAGGCCCCCAGCACACACACCGGGGGCTTTTCTTATGCCTGATCTCTGGTATCTCACGTTCTTCGTCTGCGGTGTCGTCTGCACCGTCGTCGCCGTCATTCACTGGAAACCGTGATGTTTCCCGGTGCGTTTAAGCGGCGGTGGACACTTCGATGGGCGGTCGGGCGTGTCGTCACCGCGCTCGTCATCGCCTTGGTGTTTGTTGCAGCGGATTATGCCGGTGCCGCCGAACCCACCTTAGAGGGCTACCGTGCTGATCGGTCCAATTTCAATTTTTCCGGCTTCGGTTCCACCGAAACGGCCGCGTGCATGGATATCGCAGAGAAGGCCGTTCAAGAGGTCAGCACCTATGAGGCCGTAGAAAATGCAACGTTCGCTGGGGGCGAGTTGTGTGACATTCAGCTTCAACGCGGCTACCCGTGGAATGACACCGTGAACATCAGTTCGGTAAAGGTCGCGCCTGTCATGTTGTGCCCGGACGGCACCTATCCCGTTGACGGCGAATGCCCTGAGCAGGAATGCGAGGAAGGTGAAACATTCTCCGTGACACTCGATCTTGTCGGCGCCGCTGATGCTTACAAGACGTGGGTATCGCCCGATGGTTGCTTTTTTGAGCGGGTAGGCGTGAGCGCCTGTCTGATTGGCGTCGACACCTCGGAAAACCCAGGTGGGCAATGCGCGTTCACCTATCGCGGAACGGGGGAGCAGGTCGGTGGGCCCGAGACGAACGCCCCGCCCCCTGAAATAACCACCATCGACGTCTCATCGATGAACACGCCGACAAAGCGCAACCGCAATGAGGGCGCGCCCAACACGACCGAGTTGTCAGACGGTACGACCATCACGACGCAAACCACTGTGGACACCACGACGGGCGGTGGCTCGGCCGATGTTTCAGAAGGCGACGGCACGTACACGTTCAACGTCGTGAAGAACAGCAATAGCACCACGACCACGACGGTGACGACGACGAACTCTGCGGACGGATCGACGACGCAAGAGACCACGACCAGCAACAGCTGGACCAATGGCGACACGCTCGGCGCGAACGTGACCAGTGACGGCACTGTCACCGTCAGCACGACAGAAGGCAGCAACGGCGGCGGCAGCGAGACGACAACCACGACGACGAACCCGGATGGCTCCAGCACAACCGAGACCACAACGAACGGCGGTGCAGGTGCCGGCGCCGGGGCTGTATGCGAGTCCGGGGAGTGTTCGAACGAAAATAACGCCACGAATGGAGACGGAGAGGGTGAAGGCGAGGGCGAGGGTGACGAATTCGCCGGCCCGGATCTCGGCGACGTTGGCACATTCGCGGAGAGCTACGGCAAATTTACGGACGCGGTGACAAGTTCGCAGTTCGGCCAAGCGCTCGATGGGTTGGGCAATATCTCTGGCGGTGGCAGTTGTCCTACGGCGGAGTTCGAGCTATTCGATCGTCAAATGTCGATCGATATGCATTGCACGATTCTCGACAACTCGGCGATCAGTGGAACGCTGTCGGTGATATTCCTAGCGCTCTGGACGCTGTCCGGCATCTTCATTATTTTCATGGTGTAGGGGATCACAATGCTTTCTGAGTTCGCAGACTGGCTACTTGAGCTCTTGTTGTGGGTGCCGGCCAAGTTGCTTGAGCTCCTTAGCGAAGCCGTCCCGGCTATCTTGGATGCCATCCCGTTTCCCGATGATCTCTCCGGCGTCAGCGGTGCGTTCTCAGCGATCCCGCCTGGCGTCTGGTGGTGGCTGAATATCGCCGAAGTCCCCACCGGCCTCGCGATTATCGGTGGGTCGCTTCTCACGCGCTTCATTCTTCGCGCACTACCGTTCGTTTTCTGATATGACGATTTCCGCCCGCGTCGGCCTCCCAGGCTCCGGCAAAAGCTACGACACCGTCGAGCACGTCATTCTCGCGGCCGTAAAGAACGGTCGCCACGTCTGGACCAATATTCCGCTCGTCCTCGAGGAGTGGGAATCTCAGATACCGGGCTGCACGCCCCAGCTGCACAGCTTCGAAGTCGAGACGATCAAGGACAACCCGCAGTGGGTCATCGATACGTTGCCGCCTGGCGTCGTCTTCGTCCTCGATGAAGTCTGGGAGCTCTGGCCAGCTGGTACCAAGGCGGACCAGATCCCGGACGCCTACAAAACCTTCATCGCCAAGCACCGTCATATGGTCGGCGACGACGGGTTCTCAACCGAAATTCACCTGGTCACACAAAGCCTCGAAGATATTGCGACGTTCGCCCGCAATAAGGTCGACTGGACCGTACTGACCACCAAGCTCGATGCCGTGGGCGCTGATAAGCGGTACCGCGTGGATCTTCATAAGGGCATGCTCAAAGGCGTCAAGCCGGTCGAGTCCCTCAAAACCCGATCGATCACCGGCCGCAAATACGATCCCAAGGTCTATGCGCTGTATCGCTCCCACACCATGAGCGACTCCGGCGCAGCCGGCATCGAAACCAAGACCGACAAGCGCGCCTCCATCTGGGGCTCGCCGATGTTCAAATTTGGCATTCCGGTGGGCGCCTGTCTGCTCGCATACTGTATCTGGTCGATCCTCGGTTTTTTCACCAGCGCCAGCGAACCCAAGAAAACATCCGCCCAGACCGCACGGCCCGCGATCAACGGCACGCCGGCAAAGCAGGGCGCTCGACCGGCCCGAACTGCGCCGCCCAAACCGCCTGCGTTGTCCAGCGATTGGCGCCTTGCCGGCGTCTTCACCATCAACGGCGAAAAGCGCATATTCCTGCGCGGTAAAAAGGGCGCATCGCGCGTGATCAGCGCAGCCAACTGTAAGACCTTCACCGATACCGGCGAAGACTATTGCTACATCGACGGGCAAAAAGTGACCGCATGGAGCGCCCCCAGCACCTTCGCCAACAGCCAACCGAGCGGGCTATCTGCGCTCGTGCCAGCGAGTTAACGAGCGGCGCGCGCGCAGATCGACCGCAACCGCGCGTTCAGCCAGTGCCAATCTGCAACCGCACACCGCAACGCCCGTGATCCGTTCAATCATCGCCGCCGGGTTGGTGTTCCTCTGGCCCAAGACGATCACCGCGATCGATCCGGCGCTCTGGTCGCTCATATGGGATATAGGCGGCCCGGAGCCCGTCAGCGCCGTTCTGGTGCTCGTGGTCGGCATGATCCCCTTGCCATCGTTCAGAGCGCCGCACAGCCGCCGATATCGGCCACATGCAGCGCCCGATCAACTACTTTGCCGTGTTCCTCGTTGTCGCAGCGGCCGTGACGGTCGGTAACATCGCATCCCACGCCATTCAGACAGCTTTCTGGATGGTCGCCTGGAAGCAATCCATCGACCAATTCAATTCGGAAGTAAGCCGTGTTTTTGGCAACCAAAAGCCCGAATCTGAACATCGAGACAGACCGCTTCCGGTAGCCAAGCCTGAACCCGTCCCCAGCGCCCAAGAACCTGGCAATCCCACCGTCCAGCAGCGACGCGCCAACAGTCCCACAGGCCGAAAACTCTTTGTTGAGTGCGACGTTTGGCAGCGCAACTACGACAAAACGCCGACGCGAACGACACGCCAATACCGCGACCAGCACTGCAAGGGCTACCGTGAATACATCCGAACCGGCCGCGTGCCGCTCGAGTAACCCGCTAGTATCTCAGTTGCACATACCGTTTCGACGCTTCCTCGTGCATTCTGAACACCTCGACGGTGACCGGGCTCGATATCCCGTACACGGCTTCGGTCGCATCTGCGATCCCGGCCATTCGTTCGACGTAAATTGAAGCGATAACGGCATCGCGACGGTCTATTGCAGCGGCCTGATTTGCCATCACGTGCTGCGCCGCTGCGATCAAACGATCTTTCTGTATTTCGGCGTTCATAGCGATCCCCAGCTAATTGGTGTCCGTGGTCATGTGGGATTCCGGCTGCGTTTCGCAGCAGGGGTGCCACATGTCCAACGGGCACCGTCTCGCGGCGCGTGATAGCTGCTGTCATCGCGCAGCGAGCGCAACGCAGTGGAGCACCCGCAGGGTTGACGGCAGATAGCACGTGACGCACGCCGCGCCCCGTGATCAGCAGCGACTCGTGCTAATCCACCGCCTGGACGATGGCGTGTGCATCGATCCCATGCCGTCCAGCTGCGCGCCGGATCTCGCCGTTGATCATCAGGAACTCGTAGAGCCACAGATCGCCGGGATACAGCGGGTAATCGTTCGGCCGTCTCAGCGTGCCGTCGACCGCGAAGCGGTGGCCGTCCCACATCGATGATCGGCTCATCAGGACGGGCAAACCGTGCGCAACGGAGCGCAGAACCAGCCACGCCGCGCGCGGCATCGGATAACCCGCGCGCCAACGGTAATAAGTAGATTGCGAAACATCGAGCAGCATCATGATCTGTTGCGGTCTTAGGCCGCATTCGTAAAGCAGGTCAGCAGACACGCCATCCCCAAGCGGTTGTTCTCATGATTCTGTGTAATACAACGACGATGCCGATCGCTGCAAGACTGCTCATAATGTATATTATGTTAAGTACGTATTACGACTCTAATCGTACTCGACGTTCTCTCACCCGGGTTCGTTGGACAGACAACTAAAGTTGCTCAATTCACACAACTAAAAGTGCGGAATTTGGTAGCAATACTGCTCAATTTTTGTTCCATCGGCCGTGACTGCACTTCGCTGGACGTTATGTTGGTAATCGTCGCTCGGTAGCGCGATACATGTGGCCTACCAGTAACGCTGCGATTTCGCGCAGCCGCGCGGTCAATCGAATGAACTATCCTCGGCATCCGATAGACGATGTCGTTCCATCGCCTTCGACCAGTCGGCGTCATCCGCGTGCAGGTAGAGGCCCGTGGTCTCGAGCTTTGCGTGGCGCGCGCTCTTGTTTAGAAACCGCAGCTCGATCGCCCGGTCCGCCTGATGAGTAATGGCGGTATGCCGTAGCCAGTGCGTGGTGGCCTGATCGAGTTTCGCAGCTTGTGCGCTGTTGGTCTGGGCCAAGCGCAACGCTGCATTACGGCACGTCTTTTTGACAACGCGATACACCATGTCGGCGCTGATGCCGCGGTCTCCTTTCAAGTTCAATACCAGTGGTGTTTGTTCGCCGAACGCCGGCGTCGCGCTCAAGCCGTTGAATTCGCGATAGCGTGCGAGTGCCGTCATCGTATCTGTATTCGCCGGAATTCGTGCGGAAACACCACCCTTGCCGCGGACATGCCACCACCAGTGACCGCGTCGCACTTCGAACGCGCCCATGGTGCTGTTGGCAAACTCGCTAACTCGGGCCCCCAGCAGGTAAAGCATTGAAAAGATATACCGGGTACGCGCCCGCCGCGCGGCCTGCGTTGTCGTACGCGTCGGCATCGCCTCGATATACGCCAACACGTGTCGCCATAAGTCGGCCTCCAGGAAACGTTCCACCTGTGTCTTCGATGAGCGGCTCTTTTTTAACCGGTGCGCATCTCCCCGGGCCAGCGCGAGTGGATTGCCGGACAAGTAACTCGCCGCCACCAGATAGGAAAACATGGCATTGAGGATTGTGAGCGCCTGCGCCTGGCTGTTGGGTTGCAACGGACCACGAAACGGTCGCCAGTCGGCGCTGGTTCGCGCCGCGCGGCCGCCGCACCACGTCGCCGCCGGCGTCGGTTGCGCGAGAAACGCTTGATAAGCGCGCAGGTCTTCGCGCGTGAGATCCGATACCGCGCACTGGCGCTGATGGGCTGACCACAGCACGAGCCGCTCAGCCTCTTTGCGATAGCTGCGAAACGTCGCCGGCGTATCGGCGAACTCGGCCAGCCAGACGGCTATTGCTTCGAGGTCGTTGACCGCCGCAATCTGGACACGATCAAGCGACGCCCGGTTGCGCCCGTACTCGCCGGCCAAATGCATCGGTACCGACCAGCTCCGATTGTGTTCCGCAGGCGCTAAAAACCCTGTGTCAAACATCGTGCCAACCGCCCTATTTCACGCTTTTAGACATTCGTGATTATAGGCGTAATCACGAACGGTGTCGCAAGTTTACGAGCATGGGTAGCGCTCGGTTTCCGCGGTTGCAGGAACACGCAATAGGTGAAATACTTACGGGGTTTCTCGTTGCTAACAACGCGAATGAAAGAAGTCACTGCCATCCAATTTACGCAAGATCAGATGCGCACCCTCACTGGCGTATCAGCCGAAACTATGCGTCATTGGAGAAAGACGATCCCTTACCTATCTTCAAAGACGGGAAAGGCAGCTCGCTTTAGCTTTACCGATCTAGTTGCGCTCGCGGTTACGAGCGAGTTGGTGAATTCGTTTGGTATTCAGATAGCTAAAATGAACGCTGGAGTAAATTCGCTGTTCGTGTTGCTGGGTAGTCAGGGTGTTGGTTCGATAAATGGCATGGTTGCCTTCATTACTCCGACGGAAGTGACGTTAAGTGACGTAGACTCATTCGATCCCAGCCCCAGCCGGACACCGAAAACCCCAACGATCGCGATCCCATTAGCGCCTCACGCCAAGAAAATTCAGCAACAAGTACTACCTATCGTAATTCCTGCCCAGCAGACTGAGTTGCCATTTGCGCTCCAAGCCGTACGGAGCAAGCCTTGAGTGCTACAACTCTCGAAGAAGTTTTGGCCGGTACTGGATACTTCCCTGATGGCGAGCCGGTAGCGGCATTGCAGCTCGGCGCAGATGCGCGAAATTTCCGCCGTGGTCGCGTATTCATGCCCGATGCCCTGTGGCGCAGCCCTTGTTCACTCACCGTCTATTTCAAGTTCGAGCAATCTCCGCCAAGTGACGACTTAGTAAGTCAGTGGCGACGCGAGGTTTGGAACGAAGGATTCGCCCCGCTACTCTGGGTTATCTCTCCCGAGCGCGTTGACTTGTATAACGGTTTCAGCGCGCCTGTAGAGGAAGGAGATGCACAGAGGCATTTAATTCGCAGCTTTGAGAATATCGACGCATCGTTGTGTGCGCTCGACGCGTTCGCTGGCCGACTTGCCATTGAGACAGGCCAATTCTGGGCTCAAGCACCGACGATCAATCGCAAATCCAGTGTTGATCAGAAACTCTTGTCGGATTTGTTATTTCTCGAACGTAATCTAATTGCCAGCAATCTCGCACAAGGCACGGCTCAAGCTATCATTGGGCGCGTTATTTTCACTCAGTATCTGATCGACCGCGAAATTGTTAGCGTACCGCGCTTAAAAAAGTTGTGTGGGCATACTTCCCTACCGTCTATTTTGCGTGATCCCATAGCCACGGGACAGCTTTTTGAAGTGGTCCCCGGAATTTGGACAGGAGAATAAGGTGGAATCAGCC